>ENA-UOJH01000297-UOJH01000297.1-human-gut-metagenome-genome-assembly--contig:-C148-NODE-297-length-49949-cov-6.369644_pt1 | contig 49949 bp, 50 predicted proteins | sample MGYA00242345_ERZ723892 | MGnify/ENA metagenome assembly ERZ723892 | reverse complement strand
TAAAATACAATTAAATATGGGGGGGGGGTAAATTTTGCCTCCCGTTCATATACCTCCATTGTCTGTCAAAAGAGATTGGAGGAATTTTATATGGCTAATTTAAACGTAAAAGGATCAGTAAATATTACAGGATCATTGACTAAAGCTTTCAAAGGTCCATATGCGCGCACAGTTGATGTTATGGATCAAGTTAACGATACTGGTTGGATGGAGCTTACAGGATCACCGTGGATGCAATACGGGGATGGAGGAACCATTACAAATAGTAGCATCAGAGATTTCAATGACAACTATGCTAAATTTAGAGTAGTGAATAACATTTGCTATTTAGCAATTCTAGATACTAGCACTACTGTACCAGTTTGGCACGAGGGGCAAACTATAACCGGACTTTATCTTGGAACTTTACCATACATAATAACTCCTAGTTATACTATGTCGTGGTTAGCTAATCCTGTGGATAGCACTGGATATGAAGTTCAAGTAGGACTTGAGACTAACGGGCAGTTACATGCAGTTTGCTTGGGCGGAAGTAGAACTAAATCTAATTTTAGATTATATACATCTTTCCCATTAGATGTGTTTGACTACGATGCAATTTTAAAAGCATTGAGCAGTTATTACTAAAATCAGCATAGCATTCAGGAGAGGGGTAAACCTCTCCTGAATTTTTATTTCCAGAACACCCTTATAATATAGAAAGGAGGACTATCTATGGCATTACCATCTTTTATTAGAGTAAAAGATGATTCTGTATACTATAACGGAGAAAATGAATTTTTGTTATTTGTACCAGAATCATATTTTGATAGACGTATTGCAGTTATCGATGGGGTTTATGTAGAGTTGCTTGGCATCGCGAATTATGCAGTTAATGTAAAACCTGGTGGATCTGTAAATAAGAATGTAAGAACTTTTTACTTTCCAGCCAGATTTACTACTAGACCCGGAAGAATTGAGAAAGTAAAAGACTTTCAATTAACTCCAAACTGTAAAGAAGATTTCAGAATTTTTCATTATACGAATAATAAGGAAGATCAGATTATTGTATCTACAAAAGTTCCACAAGACATCTTAGACGTGGAAGACTTTTTCCGTGTATTTGTAGCTTCTGGACATATTTTGACCACAATCCCATATGATGAATTATACAAATATTTCTTAGACTCAATTGAGATATCAGGAAACTCATACAATTTACCAGCATCACAGTTCGGATTATTGGTATCAGAGCTTTGTAGGGATCCACATGATATCAATAAGCCTTTTCGGTTAGGAACAGCTATAGATAAAGATATGTGTTCATATAAACCTATATCGGTGAAAGATGTACCTAAACTTGTAAGTCCATTTACCTCACTTACCAGTGAGAATTTTGATAAAGCAGTAGTGGGTGCAATAATGAATAAGAACGATGAATCAACACCATTAGAGAGGGTACTTATGGGTTAATTTTACAGGACCCATAGCACCCCTTATAATAAACATATCAGTAATTACATGAAAAATGTATAATAGAAATTAAAGGAGGAAAATGGTATGCAGTACCCAGGAACAATAGATAACTGGATTGATCAATCCGGTATCCAGGCTCAAGAAGCAGCTGATATTACGCCAAGACCGCTTATGTTAGCAGCTGCTGCTTTCGACCGTGGACCAGAAAAGTTTACTCGCGTATATGGCGCTGATTTCTATAAACTGTACGGATACTATATCGATTATGAAAAGTACGGACAGGCTGCTATTCAGTGTGCCAATATTATCAATAATGGTGGAGAACTTCTGCTGAAGAGAGTTGTAGCTGAAGATGCTACTCTCGCAAATATCGTTGTTGTTGCAAAAGTCACATCTAGCCGTGTTCAGAAGACTGATGCAGACGGAAATCCGCTTTATGTGGATCCTGTATCAGGAAAAGAAACAACAAGCGCTGGAGATAACAATGAAAAAGTTATGATCAACGTAGCTTCTATCAAGTACGAACTTGTTACAGTAACAGGTAAAAAGACACTTGACGAGGTTGTTGAAGAAGCTACAAGATCTTTCGTTCAGGATGATAAGACACAGACATTCACATACCCGATCATGGTAATTGTGGATAATGGACGTGGCGAATCTACAAAGAGATTCAATATCATTCCTCAGTATCAGATTTCTAAGACACAGAACTTCATGCTGTACAAATTCAAGTATCTTGGATCTGAAGATCTTGATGCTGAATCAGTATACTTCTCAGTAGTTCCAGGAGTTATGTATCTGAACAAATCTATGGCTATCGAAATGGCTTGTACAGAGATGCTGCAGTGCAGAGCAAAATCTATCGAAAAGAGTGTCGATGCTTTCTATGATAAAGTAGCAGAGATCACAGGTTTCGATCTTGATGAGCTTCATAAGTATGACCTGTTGTTCGGTAAAGACAACAAAGGAAATGCTGTACAGGGAATTTCATATGATGACAATGGAATTGATCTTTCTGCAGAAATCGGATTTGGACTTGAATCTGGATCCAATGGCGCATTTGGAGATACTCCGATCCTTACAGATGAATATGAAAAAGCTCTTAAGGATGTCTTCGATGGAACATTTGATGAAGATATCTACAACCTCGATCTGTACAAGATCGATGCATGTGTAGATGCAAACTATCCATATGAAGTTAAGAAAGCAATTTACGAACTGGCTAAGTTCCGTAAAGATTTCTTCTTCTTCGGTGATCTCGGTCTCGAAGTTGAAACATTCTCTGATGCTCAGAACAAAATGTATGAGATGCCGAAAGATAAATTTACAGGATGGTATGGACAGTCTTATCAGATCCTGAATCCATTCACAAAACGCAATATTGATGTAACGATTACATACAGTATTGCAAGAATGGTAATTCCTCATCTGGTAAACAGAACTCATACACCATATTGTGGAATTCTGTTCAACTGGACAATTCCTGAAGCAATCGAAGGAACAATCAACTTCACACCTAAGATTACACCGGCAGTTAATCAGAAAACATTAGCAGATGATCTGAGACTGAACTATGCTTCAGTTCTTAACAACGTTCTGACGCTTGAGACTGAGTTTACTTCTCAGGAAGAACTCACTCAACTGTCATTCATTAATAACGTTGCAGCTATCCAGAAGATCGTTAAAACTGTCAGAGACAGATGCCCAAGCTTCCGTTACAGCTTCATCTCTACAACAGATCTGCAGTCTTACAAGAAAGAGGTTAATAGAATCATTGCTACATTCACTGGCTGGTTCGAATCTCTGGAATTTGTATATGTGCAGGATGATATCATGAGAGCTAACAAGATCTTTGAGGCTTCTCTGAAAGTTAAACACAAAGACTTCGTTCAGAGTGAGATTCTTAATATCTACACACTCGGAACGGAACAGGCAACAGTTGCCACTGCAGATACATCACTGCAGAGTAAATATATTTAAGGAGGTGACACCATATGAAGATCTATACTAAAAGAGCTGTCAATGCAGCACAGTATGCTCGTATGAGAGGTGTCACAGACTTCTCAAACGCAGCACAATTCAACTTATACGAAACTGGATATTCTCATCTGTGTGTAATCACAAAACCAGCTTATCTGGAAATGCTTGCACAACAGCTTGGAGATTCCAATGAAGTAAAAGGATTGCTCGATGCATTCTGTTATATTCTTGAATTCGAGTTCAGAGGATTAAGTGGTATCGATGACGTCACAACTGATCCTCTCGAAGTAACAGATGGTATCAGTACACTGAACGTATTAGGAAAAGTAACAAAACAGTCTGCAGCAGAAATTTCTATGACATTCACAGAAAAATCTGGATCTGTTATTACGAATTTCCTGAACTATTATATCAGTGGTATTAAGGATCCGCGTACTCAGGCTAAGACATATCATGGTCTTATCAAATACGGTCTGATGGCAGCTGGATTTGAAAACGAAGTATTCAACCTTCTGTATATTGTTACAGATAATACTATGCTTCAGATTGAAAAAGCTTATCTGTTATGTAATGCTTGGCCTTCTAAGGCTCAGACATCTATCTACAATACAGAAAAAGGTTCTATCGAAAAACAGGATATCGAATTATCTTGGAACTGCTTCGTAATCGACGGGCCAGAAGTTGATAAACAGGCACTTCGTGTACTTGCTTACATCAATGAAAAAGGTGCGGTTGAAGGGGCTCTTAGTACAACAGGCGCTAACGGTCTTGTTGCTCTGCCTAAGAATAACATTTCCGAAGAATCCGTTGTACATCTTGAATCCGATGGTGGAGATGACTTCCAACAGAAAGGTATTCAGGGATTTGAGTACACAGCAGCTAAGAATGGATCTGATCTTGCTAACTACGTTGGAAACGATGCAGGTACAATCGAATAAAAAAAAAGAAAAGTTATCCAGAGTCCATTACGGACTCTGGATCTTTTTATTGCTGATCTTCTGATCGTTTATTTTTCTGATATTGAATATCTGCTTTTGCTTTGATTAAGTCAATCTCGTTCTGTTTTAGATAATTACCCATCTTTTGACGTACATATAACTGAATAAATATAGCACGTTTAGTGTCAATATCCTCTTCATTATTATCTGGATATTCTAACTGAGCTAACTGTTGAGCTTGGCTATTTACCAGATCCATAATCTGATTCAGGTTATTGACATTCAGCATAATCGGTGATGGTAATACTTCTTTAACCATTATTCTAGATTCAGGTTCATATTCAGTATTATAAATATCTGTCATGATATTTGATAAATGCTGTTCAAACTTAGATTGTCTTTTGAAGATAAATCTAAGAAACTTTGTGTTGGACATAGTGAGCTGAGTGGCAAAGTCTAATGATAATCTTGCTACTACTAACTCAATAGGAGCACCGGTAGTATTAACAGCCGTTTCTTCTAGTTTATCCATCAATTCTGTTTGAGGATCAATTTCTTGACCTTGCATAACTTCCATTTGAATCGGCGGATCACCTGATGGTCCTACAGGAATGATATAGTCGTTATACTTTCCTGTGACTCCGAGAATACTATTCATATTCTCAATTTGCATAATATTGAAATTCTGTTTCTTGATCTGGTTAATTACATTTAACAAAGTTTGAGCAATGTTTTGCTCTACATTCTGTTTTACATAATAAACCCTCTTGTCTTGACCTCTTGTAAGAATTCCGATTGTATTAGCAATATTTAAACAACACCACATTTTTGCTGGGATTAATCCAGCAGCAAGATCCGAAATACCTCTATGTGTATCTGGATCTTCTTTGAATTTAATATGCTCCACGTCTGATGGTGATAAGTATGTAACTCGTATAGTATTAACTCCTTTGCCGTTAAAGATATCATTGTACTTCAGTACAGAATAGATTTCCTGTCTTAAGTAAGGATTGTTATTAATGAACTTATCATCCAGATTCCTTACAATAGCTGATGACATATATCTCAAAAGATTATCTACAGCAGTTTGTTGTTTCTGCTGATCTTCAAATTTCACTCCAGCACTATATCCAACAGATCCAATAGACTTTCTTTGGAATATTGAGTCTGAGTAGATTCCAACTCCATCTTTATCTAAGAACTCTAGATAATAATATCCTAAACAGATACTATCCATATATAACATAACAACATTCTCTCTACGAAGATCTTTTAGTAGCAATCCAGGAACCTTAATATCGTTAGGAGAGATTTTCTTGTGAACTCCAACTATTCCCTCTTGCGATGTAGATTCTTTGCTTCTACCTTTACCTCTAGGCATTTCGAAGATACTACCGTCTACAACTTTATCGCTCATCTTGGATTCCATAATAGATGTAGATTCTGCAATACTTATCATCTCTCTTATCTTAGCAGATTCATCTACGGCACTTTGCAATAATGAATCTTTGCAGATTTCCAATTTAATACTTCCATCTACAGCAGCTTTACCATCATTAAACATGCTACACATTTCAGCGTCATCAGCAAAATCTCTAGAGATTCCTCCTGATTCTGTGATCAATGTAGCTTCTCTAAATCCAGCATAGTTATCAAGGCCACTAAACTGAGTCTCTTGACGTCTATTTAGTAATCTAGATAATGCTTTTTTATATGGAACTTTATATACAAATTGCTCTCCATATTTAGAGGTATTATCGTACCACCTATCTACTCTAGTATAAAGATCATATTGTTTCTTACATACTTCCATTTCTTCTGAGAACCTAGAAGCATCGTCAGGTCCAATATTTGGACTGCTGAAAGAAAGATATTCTTTATCAAAATTATCTGCAGTTAATACAGAATCTTTGATAGTGTTCAATGCCTCTGTAAGTTTAGGCATATACTTGCACACTACATCAATCTCTCTATCTAATTCGATAATCCATTTATTCTCAAGATAAGAGTTCAGTAATTGGTCAGTTACTGATTTATCTTCAAAATAGTTAAGAATACTTTCATTGTACTCTTTATCATTTACAGCTCTTCTAAGCTGAGCCACTGCATAAAGATTAGAAATATTTGCAAGGTTATCGTTCGAGTTTCTTGTGAGGATGCTACTGATATTAGTTTCAATATCAGATCCAATACGTTCTAACTCTTCTTTATTTTCAGGCTCAGTGCTATAAGTATCTTTATAAACTCCATTCATTTGTCTACGAAGAGAATTTAAAGAAGATATTAAACGACTGGGTAAGCCTTTCTTCTTATCATCGTTAGCCACTTGTTTTACCTCCTTAATATCAATTACTCTTATGTTTTGGCATTAAAAGAAATTGGAATTACCCATAATAGGGTAATTCCACACAAGTTATTTTGTAAGTATTATTACTACTAAAATATACATGACTGTAAATATCATTTTGCATTCATCTTTAGATTTGTCGAACATGAATATTTTATCCAAAATCAAACTAAGTACAATACACGATACTGCATATAAAACTAATATTAGTGCTATGAATTTTATCATAATTTACATAATCTCCTAAATATTATTGTGATTAATTTACCAATCAAACTAAGTACAATATCGAAATACTACATATAAAACTAATATTACAGCTACGAATTTTATCATAATTTACATAACCTCTTAAGTATTATTGCGATTAATGTACCAATCAGATAGCCAACGCCAAATAAAATGGCTTGACCAAATGACGGATTTATAGTTGATACTAATAGCATAATTATCACCTAGAACTTTCTGTATCTAAGATATTCTTTAACCACATATTTCTTTTTATCTACAAGAAATTCATACAAATAAGAATCTTGATCATAATCGTATATTGATACTGATACTTTATCAGATGCATTAATGGCATGGACTTTACTGAAACTAGTGATTAGATAAGTATTGTTAAAGAAATATCTTGTCATTCCATCAGCTACTTTAAGTTTAGCAACCTTATTCATAAATTCCTGTTCATTTTCTAACCCACCAATCGCATATACTGGTTTGTGAGTTTGTAAAAAATTCACGATCCTATTATACATAGGGAAGATATTCTGTCTCAATGTAGATTCCACCCATGCGTTTACTTTATAACCATCTCCTATATCTCTATATTCATTATAATATTCTGCCGGATGAGAAGATGCATATTTCTCCACATTCTGTGGAGTTACAAGATCGGATGATATTGTAGCAAAATCATTAGATCCAGTATCCATTTCTATGACTGATAATGTACAGTAGTTACAATCCGATCCTAATATAACGAACGGGCATACTACCATATAATCTCTCTTCATTGTTTTAGCTATCTTAATAAGTTTTTCCATTTCCATCCTGGAATCCTCCTAGAGTCTAGTTTTAATAACATATAACGCTAACGTTGTTGTCAGTCCTATATACACTGTACTGAAGATAATATGTATAATATTATCTAAGAACTTCGATTTACTATGATAGTAAAGCATCCTTTCAATAAATAATCTAAGCGGAATATATAAAACCACAACAGATACTCCAGCTATGCAACTAGCGATGAATAAACTGTAAAATTCCTTCATATAGCCCCTCCACTAATAATAATGTATCTAAACATACTACACCTAAAAAGATAGCAATAGCTAATCCTTCTATGATCTTTAACAACGTATTTGGAAATCTCTCCAAATACAATATGCGTATTGGCCATATATACTTTTTAAGTAGTCTATAGCCAATATCGAAACATAGTCCTGCTAAAATATACCATCTTATATTATATCCTATCATCTTATACTCCCTCACATTACACAGATACTCACTAGCCAAGCTAACAATGCAAATAGACTGATACATGCGATTGCAACATAAGCCGCAGCACCTATATCTTTACCATATTTTATTTTAAATCTTACGCACCAAATCATCCATCCAGTCACATAAATCACGTATATAGTAAATATGGCAAGTGAAACTATTAAACCTGTACTCATCATATCACCCCTATCCGCCTATTACAACCATTGTTATTATCCAAGTTGCAAAATATATTAAACTGCTAAAAGCAATTGCATAAGACATCGAATCTTTTATATTTTTATCGTATTTTATTCGTACGATTTCATATGCAATTAACCACCCGGTTATATATATTATATATAGCAAAGTACCGATAACAAGAATTTTAATACAAAAACTTCTCATATCCATATTATTACTCCTCCAATCTAAAATACATTATAAGCTATTAATGGAATGCTAAATGGGATTAATATTAACGCTACACATATTATTGCAGTGCAAATTTTTCTAGCATATTTATCATCCTTATCTAATATTGTATCTGTAGCGCTAATCAAATTATAACAAAAGCAAGGTACACTGTATAGCAAAAATGACATAGCAAATACCCATATTATTATTGGTATAATCTCAGCTTCAATATCTTGCAATGACATGTCGCTGGTAGATATAAACCAAGCTCCGAAACATTCAGAGCCAAACATACTGCAAAGGTGAAGCGCATACATTAGATCCATTGTTCTTGATTGTAATAACTTCTTGTAATATATTAGTTCTATAGAATCGCATATCTTATCAATAGCTTGATATGATATAAAAAGTAAAAACACTATACATACGAATTTTATTGTAATTATTATCATATTTTCCACCTCCAATTATGTATAGAAGTGTACTAATTAAAGCACACTTCTTATTAACTCATCCGCATCCGGATGTATATAAAACGGTTTCGGTTTCTGATCTTTATCCCAATAACCAAACGGTCTTGTCATTTGTCCTTGAAGTTTAGGTCTAGTGACAAATGGTTTCATCATACCATTATTATCATAAACTTCTGGCTCAAATATTGGTTTATGCAATGAATAATATTCATTCATATCTTCAAGTAATTCTTTAAAGTTCGCAAAGTTAAACCATCTAGAACAGAACTCGATAGGATTTCCAGATGTCAGATCTTCTATAAACTGACCACCTCTATCATACTGCTCATTATGATATGGATTTTCTTTCTTATGAACTTTATCATCAATAAGAATCTTTCCAATAATTGTATCCGGTGCCATATTGTGTTCTCGAGTCTCACTAGGATACAGTGATTTAAAGTCAAAGTCATCAGAGTTATCTACGATATTTAATATCTGATCTCCAAGTCTCTTCTTTCCATAATCGCTATTATGAGTCGGATCACCAACGATAGCACCTGGGTATTTAACTGAATCTCCTGTACTACAGTTATTACCACAAATAAATCCGTTCTGATAAAAGAACTTTCTAGTTCTATTACCAAGGTATACTGTTTGTCTATGACCTTTTGAGTATCTTGTATCATTAGCCAGACAAACACCATAAATATAATCTACATCTGCTACAGTTGCTTCAATACATTTCTGAGCAATTGTATCCATGATATTGTAGAATATAAATGTTTTGAAATCCAAATACGGAAGTTCACCAAGAGTATTAGTTATATGGCTATAATCTAATTTTCTTACTGCACCTTTCGTAATGATATCTGCAGCTGTATCAAGCTTGAAGTTTGGAAATGCTGCTTGACCTTTTCGACGAGAAGCAAACTGAATCAACTGATCCATATAAGTCACTTCTGAAGCTATATCATAAAAGTCTCCACGAAGTTCATAATCATTTCTGTGCTTTTCATCAATATAATATTCTGCATATTTCATGCCAAAATCTGGTGCTGACAAAATTTCAGCTGGATCTAATCCAAGTTGATAACAACGTTCAATTATATATGGAACGTCGAACGCCATATTCCATGCTAACATGAAATCTGGATTATCTCTATTGATAGTTGCAAATAATGCTCGTAACAATTCTTCTTCCGTATCGAAGAATAAGAATTGAACTCCATAATCTGCAATACCAAATTTCTCTGCTTTTTCCGGTCCGCCTACATTATCTATAATGAATTGATGTAACTCTTCAAACAATGCATTCCTTGTAGATGCATTTTTAAAAAGATCTTCAAATTCTTGTATAAGTGGATTAGAATCATCTCGTAGTATAAACGAACTAATCATTTTAGTACTATCAATAATCAACGAAACTGCATTGATTGGGCACTGTCCCATTTGTGGAAAGTCATAACCAATAGGTTTCGTATCAACCTCTATATCGAAATATCCTTTACTGATCGGAACGTTTTCATTTGTATATTCCTGAGCAAATCTAGCTCTATAATGATCTTCGATATGCTGATCACTCATAAATACCCTATTATGAGTATGCAATGCTTTATTAGCTCCAAAGTTTCTTGCTCTGATATTCTCATAGAAGAAATCTAAGTTTCCTGTTAAATCTGCAATTGTCTTTGTAAGATCTGTATACGCACATTCTACAGGATGAACTTTCTCTTCTGGAATATAAAACATATTATGATTTATTGTCACATCATCATTAGCCATATAGAATCTATATTTTGGCTGTTCAATGATCTGATGCTTCTTCTCTCCGGTTATGTTATCTTTAAATACTACGACCATATTATCTTTTACATAATTATTATCATCGTCTCTATGAGGACGATGATAAGTTGCATTTAAAATAGTTAAATCGGATCCTTCTTTATATCCTTTTAATAATCCCATTTAAAATACCTCCATCGCTCTAATTTGACCATTCCTGGTTCAATTACGTCTATTAATTTAATGTACTGACAGTTGTAATTGTATATCTTTTACATCAAAATAATCATTATTAGAAAGTAGGAGGATTATAATATGAATAAACCGTTTACTATATCAGTCCCACAGCAGACTAATACTGCAGAAAAAATTGTGGATTTTCAGACTGAAAAGAAACCTGGTATGTTTATGCCAGACTTTACGAAAGCAATAGATACCCCTATAACTATTGTCCAAGACACTCCAGCACAACCTGAAAAAAGACGACGCGGTAGACCATCGAAAAAAGAACAGCAAAATCTTTTCTCTACACCAGAGCATATGTCTGGAGAGATTGTAACAATCACTCCATCTACTGGACCGGACGGTAAGAGAGAACTTTCCATCATGGAAACGAATGAGCCTTTCGATAATAGATATCAAGAAACAAATAATATTCTTAGATCTGCTATCATTCAACTTGATGCCGGAATGTCTGAGATTCAATCTGATATTGAACTTATCAGAAGTTCAAAGACATTGAAAAATAAATATCAATACTTATCTCTTCTTCAGGGAAGTATGGGCACTATGATCGGAAACAAGATTGCAGCTGCACGAGAATTAAACAATACAATTACTAAGTGTAACGACTTCGAGATGAAGAGATTTAAAGAAGTTAAAGCATCCGCTGATGCAAACCAGGATGATGATCAGAGGATCATGGAAATGTACAAAGCATTTGTATCTACTCCTGTATCTGCAAATCCATTACCGAATATTAATCAAATATCCACTAATATCACTCAGCAGGCCGGAGCAATGGCTATCGGTAATACTGATGCTCAGTTTGATAATTATGTAAAAACTATGACTCCTGCACAGAACATGATGTATCTTGGAGAGAATCCAAACGTACAACAGGTTGTAGTATATAATCAGGAAACTGGAGCTCGTTATTTCGACGTCATTGATATGACTACAGGACAATCTGTTCCTAATGCAGAGAAGCATGATGCGATGTTCCTTGAAGATGTAACCATCGACTTAAAAAATAAAGTTGCTCGTAATATTAACATCGGGGAAACATATCCTCTGGTTATTGTTGGACAACCAATCATGGACGAGTATTAATAACAACTAAATAAATTAGATACGGTATGGTGAACCTCCTTAAAAAAGACGTTTTTCAGTCCAGTTTGCTTCTTGTTGTTTATATTCTTTTGCATGATTATATTGTGTAACTTTTTCATTTTATAGTGAGCCATACTAAGAGTGCTCGGCATAGCACTAGTATTGAAAAAATAATGAATAGTGGTAGCGGGAAACCGCTACCACTCACTTTTGTTATAATTGAAAAATTACATTTCCTTTCAATACTTCATTACTTACTGGAGTAAGACTAATAATATCTACGTTAGACATATCAGCTTCTCCAGCATGTGATACAATTAAACAATTCTCCACGTTAAGAATCTGCATAATCTGTGATAATATGCTTGGGAACATAGATCTATTCTGCTGATCTAAACCACCATCAATCTCATCGAGTTTAATGATATTATATACTGTTGAACTCTGGTACATCATAGCAAACCCCATAATCATACCAACCATAGATCTTTCTGATGTAGAACAGTTTGATATATCGTCAGTAATCATATTAGAGATATGATTAATTACCGGAATTCTAAACTCACTCTCATTAATTACATATGGTTGTATTTCCATTTCCCCATCGAACATCATCGAAAGTAATTGATTGGATATACTTAATGTCTTATCCATGTATAACTGCATGAAAATGGTCTGTATACCACCTTTGGTTGGTGATGAATATTTCTTAAGCAATTCAATTAACTGATACTTCTTTTCGTATTGATCATACTCTGTCTTGTATTCAGCTAATTTAGTAAGTGAATAACTCAACTCATCAACCATCTTCCTAAGTGGAGTCATTTCCTGAATAATACCTTGCAACTGAGAATTGCAAGAGTTGATCCTATTAATTTCAGTTGATATCTTTTCAATACTAGCAGATACAGTATTTATCTGAGAAGTATATTCTTTCTTCTGATATTCAAGATCATCTATTTTTCTCTGCCTACTGATTGCAGTATCAAGAGTGGCCAATTTAGATCTTAACACCCCAACCTGTTTAGTTTTCTCACTAATCTTATCATTAACTGTAGCCATTTTATCTGCAATATTTGCTAACTTCGCCCCAAGTCTATCTAACTCAGCTTGAAGATCATCAATGATATCTTTCTGTGCTTGAACTAATCTCATCTCAGATTTAAGTTCTTTCACCTTATCCATATCAATGCGATACAATTCATATATATTCGCATATCCAATATACTGATACAAATCATATATATCATTAAAGTTATCACCTTCCATGACTCTAGTTAAGAATTGCTGTACATTACTAAAGATATTTCCATTTGGCATTTTGGAAAGTATACTACTATTGCTTCTTATGGATCTAACCACAATATTCAAATCAGCATATACTTTTTGAACCTCTGTATAGAATTGGATATCTTTTTCGCATCTCTTCAATTGATCTGTTAAATCATCGATAGAAGTACTGTACATAGCAATTTGTTTTTCTGGGTTTTGAGCTTTAGCCTCCAATGCATCTTTAATAAAACTGCATGTATTTATTTTGCATGATTCTGGTCTATTATCCAGAATGGTAGTCTTATCGTATAATCCATTAGCGTATGCTAATTTGGATTTAAGATCATCAATATCTGCTCTTATGCTATCAGCGTTATCTGTGTAAGAGTTCAGCATAGGTAGGACTTGTTTGCCAGTAATAATAAACTCGCAAGCCCTAATAATACTCTCATTAGATGCATAAGACTTCACGTTAGATACTGCATCTCTCAGACTTTCCAATGTATTTAGTCCGATTATATACTCATCTTTAGTAACAAGATCTCCACTGATACCAGTTTTTTTAAAAATATCTTCATACCCTTTGATTTTCTCCATAAGCATATCGATCGTATCAGACAGCTCAGTGAAATCGCCCTGGGAGATTAATGAGTTATATTTCTCTCGCTTCACAAAAATTACTTTAGCATCTTCTTCTCTTTCTGTGAGCATAAGATCCATAGAATCTTTCATGTTTTTTATATCTTGAGTATATTGAATCTCTAACTCTTTCAATTCCGAATGTTCCTTAATGAGTGTATCCATATCGCTCTGTTCTGATCCACTTAACAGTTTAAGATTATTTTCTATATCAGACATATCACTCATTAATGCTCTATACTTGTTTTGTATCTCATCATTTGGATCTAATAACTTTATTGTTGCTCTAGACGCAGCTATTTGGTCCTCTAAGAATTTCTTATTTTGTTCTAAGACTTTTAATCTATTCTCTCCGGCTGCTTTATCCATAATCAGTTTTTGTTCGTCTCCAATAGAATCGATCTTCGCAGCTATACTGTTTTTCATAGATCTAAACACTGAAGATCTTTTACCCAAAGTCTTATAGATATCATTATATACTTCCACACTCTCCAGAAGATTACTAATTAACTTCTTTCTATCAGCAGGTCGCTTATCAACAATACCTCTATTCTCTACCGAAAGATATGATAATGAAACAAAGTTTGGATCTAGTGCAAACTTGCTAAACAAAATATCTTTAAATGATCCTACTGTTCCATTTGAATTAAGTTCTACCAAAGTTCCATCTGATTGTACTTCTGAGAAAAAAGCTTTCGTTACAGCTCTAGTACCATTACCATATATCGGGTATTGGATAAGTATTCTATACATAGCACTATCTGTAGAATATACTATTTCCTTCTCTCCTAATTCGTGATCTAAATACATCTGTGGAGAATCTGGTAATGGATTTAAAGCATTCATTAATGTAGATTTTCCACTACCATTTTTCCCCATAATATAAATTATATTGTGAAGACATTTGGTGAAATCTATAAAGATTTCTTTCTGTCCAGATTTATTATATATTCCTTTTAAACCTTTAAATCTTGCTGATACAAGTCTCATTGTACCTAATACCTCCAATTACGTTATTTTATTATATCGTTTAGGGTATACTAAAAAAGAAAGAGAGTGCTTACGCACTCTCTCCTTTCTTATAGCTTACAATATAACTGTTGATAAAATCTTGATAGTTAGACTGAGTCATAGGATAAGGAACTGTTTTGTGCATCCAATTCGGAAAGAACTCTGATCTGCAATGTTTGCATTTAAGATAAGCTACTTTCGTCTTAGACATATCAACTCCTCTGTCTATTGCTATAGTTAATCTTGCCGGATCTCCATTGATAAGGTAAGCTTCCAATGACCTCTCACAATGGCAATTTGGGCATGTGTCTGCTCTCTCATATACGAACGGTTTATTCATTATCCTCTTCCTCTTCTTCGTCTTCTGTCTCATCTGAAAATAATGCGCCTGGATATACATCCCTGTCCAATGTAAGTAAATATGAGCAGTCTAATAATTCCGTTAAGCTAGTATCATCGATAGCTCTACAAATACTACTAATTGTATCCGGTGTTGGATTTGCTCTGCTATACATCATAATAGCTGCCGTGATCTGTATATCCATATCACCATCCGGCTGGTCTTTGAACAGTTTTCTAAATAACTGAATTATAATTACAGCCGGAGCGTAGTATACCATCGTATTTATAGAATATGGTGAGCTGCCTTCTGTATCGATAATGCTCTTGTAGTTCTCAGCAATCCCAAGACAAGCATTATATACTGCCCAAGCAATAGTAAATGTCTGTTTACTGAGATCTTCTGATGTAAGTAGATTCATATTCAAAAGAATCACTTTACAGATCTCACCGTCCATTACAATATAATCTACATATCTTCCATCCGGTGTCTCGTCCGGCGAAAATGCCAAAACAAATACGATATCTGGACCGTTGGCAACTTTGACTCTCTTCACTCTAAGAATCTTCTGAGGATCAAAGTCAAATGACAATGCTAAGAAATGTGGGAAATGCCCCATATTCCTCATTTCAGTTAACAGTTTTTCGCTTGGATCTCTATTTAAAATATCCATCATCCCATCATAAATTTCACTATACATTGTTTAGTCCTCCTCTGCATAAAACTTAATTGCTACTATTTCTTTTTTGTTTGGTAATGTGTAAGATTCTAGTTTCTTTATATAATCTGCAAAACTGTAAAGATAATCTCTTAAACCATCGTCAGTTACTATATCTGTTTCTTTTTCCAGATTCTGAATACCTTCACAGTAATAGCAATCCAACCCATTAATATTACGTATCTCGATCATTAATGAGAATTTTATTTTAGTTTGTTCCGGTGTCCCTATATTAATATTCCAAGCTCCAGAACAAATAGTTCGTTTACCATAGTCTAAACGTTCATTAATATACCAAATCCAATTATCCATAACCCTTTCGAGGGAGTCCCCGCCTTTGATAGTTATCTCAGTATATTTTCGCTTAGGATCTGGTTCATCAAAGTTATGTTTTATCTGTAACCATCCCCCGGTAAAGCATGATATCAACATGCTACAATGCCTCAATAGAACTTGGTCTATCAAAACATCTATATTAGCTGGATCGGAATTATATGCAAATGCTACCAAACACTTATCATTATCAGATATACATTTGTCATTAACACTCACCATTCCAACTTGATTGTCAAAATTGTTATCAGGACTGAACATTTTTATAATAATAAAGGCTCCCGTGTCGAATTCTATCTTGATATAATGTCGCTCGGATAAATTTTTATGGGCATTATATAAGGTGAATGCCTCTTTTAAGGTGTCCTTTATTATTGCCATGGATTCTTGCGTGTCCTGTAAGTATATTTTGTTTGATTTTTTCATAATTATTTTACTCCTAGAAATTTGCCCAGTAGACTGTCAAAAGTCTACTGGGTATTTTTTATTGATAAAATGGATTGAAATCCTTCATAATAGGCTGTATTGGTGGGGCTGTAGGAGCAATAACAAAACTCATGCCTTGTTTGACACAATCAAATTCAGAGCCACATTTCGGGCATCTTAATCTTTGATTTGTATATGAATCTCCCCACATAGGTAAACCTTTAGAATCTAGTTTAGCTACAGCTATATCCTCATCCACCAATTCAAGTTTACCACCACAAGATCGACATTGGTTAGGCTTCAAGTAATAGAAAGGTTTGTTCTTTTTTTCTCCCATTATCTTACCCTCCATTCACTTGATGCTTTCTTATACTCCATGTCTTCTAAATTTCCCTCAGCAATAATCTTTGCATCAGCAAATTTATTATTTGAAGGGGTTGATGAGATTTCAGTATAATCTTTCCATCGCCCATTTTGTAATACTTTACCAGTCACGTACTGCTTACCGATACGTGCCTCAGCTTCACATCTTAATTTATATTGATTCTGTGAAAACAGAAAATACCGATATCTTTTCTTAGATACTGTAGCCATTCGTTGCACCTCTTTCTAAATTTTTGTATTAATCTAATGTCTTGTAAATTTATTTAGAGACGGGTGCAACATCGATCATACTCTCATCTACATTGATAATGAATGGCATTACCAAGTTTTCTACATGAGAAAACTCCCCATCAATCATATCTTCCCTAGGGTCATTATACGGGATAACCCCAATTTCTTTCTGTAAGTGAAATACCTGTTTCTTATTGCACATCTTCTGGTACTCTGTGAGCATCTCACGTACTTCTTCTCTCCAGTTATTTGGTTCTGTATAATCTGAAAAATAGTTATCAAATGTATCTGCCATCGGACAAAGCATACCATTCATACCAGGATCATTAGGTGAAGATGAATCTAGATCGATTCTTCCTAAATGAGATGGGTGGACCTGTTTATAACCTGCAGGTATAGATGAATCTTTAGTTTCTCCTAATCCAGCTAATCCTTTAAATGACCATTTCAGAGCCGCAAACCCATCCATATCATTTACACTACCTTTACTATTTACCAATCGATCTGATGAGATTTGTTTCAGTAAATAGTCCGGGAATGTGAATATACGTTTTTTAATCTGAGATACCTGAACATTTTCACCATCATCAGATAGTTTGAAAAGTCCTGTCGATAATTTCATTGCATATATAGCTGCGATATAATCTGCAAGTCTTCTTCGTTTAGTTCCAACATCGAGATTGTTTTTCTTTCTCAACTCTGTGAATTCTCTGATAATCCAGATCAATACATGATATATATCTCTCTTGTGTTCTTCTGGCAGCCTCAAAGCTTCCTTAGTCGGAATATCGTAGATGGACTCTAACGATTCCAATACAGACGCTCCCTTTGCTGCCGTTTTGTTAGAATAAGATTCTCCAAGAGATCTTAACCAAAACTCATTTGTCCACATCAGTTTAGAATCAAAGTCTTTGTTCGTTACTGAAAGATATATAGTATACATCAAACTCTGTGCTACCTGATCATGATCGAATATGAATTTAGGCATTGAAATATACACATTATGCTTTTTCAATGTATACCAATCATCGTTCTTTGGATTTTCATCATGGAGATATAATTCCGGTACACCTAACGCTCTCATAGTATCATACAGTCCATATCTGGCGAGAATATACTTCATCACCGGAACGAACTTAGTAAAGATACTTGAATTGTAGTAGATCCCAGGTACCGGTAACGGTTCGTTGATAAAATTGAAGTCTACAGTATATTTAAAAATTCGTGTAGCCATAAATAGTGATTTGAAAGTTACGTTCTGACATTTCGCATTACTATTTGCATTATTATAGGTACTACCATCAACAAGCTGGTATTTTGGACAGTAATAGTTTCCAAAGATCTTAAAATAATACTTATCAACAAATCGTGGGACCATGATAAGCACTCGTAGTGTTTGCTCTCCTGCAGCTTTTCCCTTCGGGTATTTTACTTTAATAAAGTAATCTACAACAAGAAGTCTGACAGCTGAATCATTAAGTGCTATATAGTCATATCTATTGAAATCTTTGTCTTTCGAGTCAGATTTAATATTCTCCTGTTCTCTCAGCAATTGAATGATTGTAGGATAATCATCAATCACTGTAAATTTCTGCACTTTTAACGTAAAGTACATATGTCTTTCACATGATAAGATTACTTTCTTCAATTCTTCAATAATCTCATCATCTTCTCTTTTGAATAATTCATCATTAAACTGCTCTCTATGAGTTTCATTAAACTGATGAATAAATTGTTGTTGTGTTTTTATCTCGCTCATTAACTTCCTCCTAATCCTCATTGTTGCCTGAAGTTAACTCAACAGTGATGCTATTTCCCATCGGATTGGGTATTTCCTGACCCTCTATTGGTGTTTGATCTTCTAATGTCAGTGATGCTTTAATATCAAGAGCATTACACATTCTCATCAGCATAGCTAATGAAATCGTGCTCTTGTTAAAGATACGCTTATCATTATTATAATTAGAACCAAATCTAGGTTCATATTTATCAAGATCAATATGTTTCATCTCGACTGCATCTTTCAATGCTTTCATTGCATCGCTATCATTCTCGTCTCTTGGCGGAACATAGATATTATCTGGAGATGTGAGGATATCTTTCTCAATCTCTCTAACCATATCTTGTTTTTCCGCAAATTCCTTGAATGTGGATGATTTGGAATAGTCAATCATATTCTTTTTCTTATACTGTTCCGCAGTCTCTCCTGTTGGTACATTAGCATAGAGAATTGGACAGTTTCGTTTAATTGTAATTCCTGGGCTTTTGCTATTTGCTGGAAGAACTGGAAATACTGTATCTTGACCAATATCCACTGCAACATATCCATTCAAATACCCTTCTGGATTCTTTGCATATTTCTCGATATCTACTACTTCCATTACTCTTCCATCAATTAATATTTCTCTTCTATCAACCATAGTATACATCCTCCAAAAAATAATGCTGTGGGTACTGAATACCCACAGCCTATTTCTAATTTACGACCAGTTCTTATTTCTCTCCGGCTGTATCATCTTTAATGAGCATTTTCATTTCTCCCTTTGGAGTGAATGAATATGTTTTCTTTCCACCTTCTACCTGTACAGCGGCTTCGAAGTATCCTTCGAAATCGAGAACCCATTCATGTCCTTCTTCAACAGCCTCCTGATCTAATGTATCGTGAAGCAGATTGAACATGTACACTGCTAATTGTGCAAGATTTGACAGGCTCGGTACTGCCATATTGCAAAGATTGTATCCGCGGTTAAGAATGATTTCCAGCACCTGTTTCTGATCAATTGTATATACTGTAGCATTTTCCGGAAGATCTGCCATATCCCATGACCAGAAATATGTCCAGTTTCCTGTTGCTGCTTCATCAGAATCATCGGCCTCTACCCATTCAACACATGCGAAAATAATCTTGTTTCCTTTTAAATCCTGGATCATAACTGCTACTGGCACTGACTTATTCTTAAGAATATTAACTGCATCGGTAATACCGGCTACTGCTGTTTTGAAATACCATTCGCTGTCTTCCTGAGTCAATGCCCATCCTGCGTTTGATCCGCAGAGAAGTGCAAAATTCTGCAATACATTACTTTCTTTAACATTTGTTGTTGTTGTTTCCATATTCTTTTCCTCCTTAGAAAACATGTAATATATTCTGATATCCATATCGAATATCATATATATAATATATGATTACAATATGGTTTATCACCTTTTAATTTTCTACAGCTTCTGGTATATATAAAGCTGTATTTCTCATAAAATCTTTTGCGTCTACTATCTGAATACCATATTGTTTTGCTTTGTTAACTTTAGTTGAACTGAAACCTGAATATGGTACTAATAGGTGTGTTGTCTTCTTTGTAACTCCAGCATCTGGATCGCAATCTACATACGGAAGTTTGTTCAAAACTTCTGCAAATTCTGCATCTCTGAATCCTGTAAATCTTATCACATACTTAGCTCCACCATCACCAACATGGGTTGGTATATACATAGAATGCAAGAAGATATACAATATATCTGGGAAGAAGAAGGTGAACTCATCAGCTATAACACTCGCTGTAATCGGACCAACTCCTTTTATATTAGCAAGAGTATTTATGAAAGTCTCATCATCCAAATTACCATACATGCTGAATACATCTTCTAATGGCATATGGGAGAAGATAGTCTTCCATTTCTTTGCAGATACATTTGTGAATCCTAACGCTCCTATTATACGATAATCTGGGAGCTTATTTACTTTAAGATTCTGTAACTGATTATAAATCTTCTGTGCATTTGTAGGACCTAACTTTGCGAAATCATCAACAGACATTTCCATCAATTGAGATAATGAGCAAGGTCCCATAATATCTACAAAAGATTCACCAAAATCTTTTATCCCTAACTTAGCCAGCATATTCGCAGCTCTTTGCCTATTCTTCTCTGGGCAGTCTGGATTAGGACATCTCATAGTTTTTCCACCAGTAGATGGAAGTAATTCTGCCCCACATGACGGACAAGTGGTCGGAAATGTTTCTTCTGGCAGTATCGGTTTCTGGTGATTTATTCTATTAGCTTCAGTATCAATTATCGTAACGTATGGCATTACATCATTGATATAAGAAACTGCAATCTGATCACCGATTCTTAAATCTAAATCTCTAAATCTTTCATAAGAAGATCCAGTAGATTTAGTATGAATTGCACCCATGAACTCGATCGGAGTATAGTGAATCATTGGAGTGATTGTTCCATTCTGTCCAACTGTATAAGTGAATCCTGTAAATGTAGTAATTCTCTTAAGTGGATTAAATTTCACTGCCATCTCGTATTGATTAATTGCTCCCTTTCTTCCTAACTTTTTTACAAAGTCTGGATTGGTCAATTCTAATACAACACCATCATACATGAAAGTTCCCCACTGTCTAAAGTACTCTGCTTCAGATACATATTTGTTTATCTTAAACATGAGATTTGTAAAGGTGTCATGAAACTCTACATATCTAAGATATTCTCTTGTAGCATAATACTTATTAAGGAAAGTTATTTCATCTATTCTAGATGGTTTTGGTACATCTGGCCCGAAGTCTGCTTGAAGTGGAACTAATGTAATGAAATCTCTTAACTGGCTTGCATTAGAAGATCCAAGTATTCCTATAATAGCCGTTCTACCATTGATATAACTAGTCCCGAAGCACTCATTCAATAATTGTAAATCTACATTACGAACAATTGCTTCAAACTTTACCCCAATAGGTTTATCCAGTTTAGGTGCATTAGGAAACTTATATCCACCAAGAATAGGGGTTAAATCTGAAGCTACATTATTATCTGTATCTCCTCGTGATCTTGCCCCTACAACTTCATCAGTACAATCAGCTTCCACAGAAACACCGTCATATTTTAGAGTACCTATCATATCGATAGGAGTTTGCATATTCAACATACCAGATTGTAACAATGGCTCAAAGAAATCCCTTTCAAGTATAGATACGTTAGGATCTTTTGCCACCCCTAAATCTACTGCTTGTTTTGTCAACACGAATTTGCATTTATCCAATGTACCTACAAGATTAGGATAATTATGTGCTGTATCATGAAGTCTCTTAGTAACATAATTCATCCCAGTATCTTTTGTGTAAAATGGTTTGTATACATTAGATCTAAGATCATATGGTTTTGCCATTGTTATTATTTGAGGATAAAAAGCATCATCCATTTTCTCTCTATCATCTTTGTTCATGATTGTAAATGGCTTAACTATATCCTCAGTCTTATTATCTATGATAGTATCTTTACTATTTTCGATAGTAGTCTTAACCGGTGCCGCTCCTGGTACGAATCTATAATAGTTTACTCTCTTAAGTTTCTCTACCAGAAGATCATACACACCATCATCTATTGGAAGATAGTCTCGATCAGTATTATTATAAGTACAATTACCTATAGTAATCAGATCTACTAACAAATCTTCTATTGATTTATTATTCTTCATTTCGTCATCAGAATAGTCCAAGCATTTAGTACAAGCCTCTCCAATCTGAATGATATTATCATATGCAGATTGAAAGTCTCCTACTTGAACTCTTTCTGCTATTTCATGAATAGTCATAGTTTCCTCCTTTCTAGAAATAATATTTGGTTGCATGGTTATATCATGCAACCAAAATTTTGTTTACTCAGTCTGTTTCTTAACTTCATACTTGAATGGTTTATATAAGAATGGACGTTTCTTGATATTCTCATCACATTCTTCCAACCACTTGAAGTAAGCCTGTACATCTGCAATCTGCTGCGTTGGATCAATTCTAAAGAATGGTTTTGGCATACTATGGTTATTACCACCTCTTGTAAACGGAGCAGTTGTAAATGGTCTTACAAGTTTCTTTCTCTTCTTTTCAAATACCAACTTGTAACCAATAGTCTTAAGATAGGTATTAAGAATCTCTGCAGATCTATTACTTGAATCTTCATCAAGTTTAATATCTACAAGATATGGATCATCTGTAAACATCTTCTCTACAAGTCTTCTCGCATGTGGTGATACTGAGTGAATCATAAGAACTGTTACGACATTTTCGAATCCGAGATGTCCGAAATTACCAGTCTCCATATCACCAAAGTTGATAGGAGTAGCCTGATGTGTGGACTTATAATACTTATTAGCTTTATTCCTACTATTCTCATTTCTAAGATTAGTAGCTGACAGTGCAGTTACAGAATGTTTTTCTTGAGCATATTGCTGCAATCTATACATACTAAGATGACCTACTACACCCGGACGTCTAGCTTTAACAAATCTAGTTTTTCCGTTAGACCCTTTCAATGGTGCTAAAATAGATCTTTGAGTTACATATGGAAATGCATCCCATAATTCTGCAAGCATATCCAAACTCATAGATTCAGACATTGGCTTGTTCGATACAATAATATTTCCAGAATCAATGATAGATTGAAGATATACATCTTTATCTTCATCAGATCTTGATGATAAGAAATCAGCAAGTGACTCTGCTTCTACTGGAGAAGCAAAACTTAAATACTTCACGATCTCATGTAAAGCTTCATCTGTTGTGAAATATCCAATTCTAGCTAAGTCAGTAATACATTTACCGATATGAGTTAAAGACAATTCATGCCACTGTCCGATATTCTCTCGGTTGATACATGTAGAACTGTTTACCAGCATTTCTATTGGTTCATTTGTCAATGCAAGTTTAGGCATCATCTCATCAGGTACAATCTTAGCGATTACACCTTTTCCTCCATATCTATTAGCAAGCTTATCACCAATAGACGGAACACTTATTTCTCTAAGCATAAACGTGATCTTAGTTCCTGAATATACCTTATTCTCACGGAACTGAGTTCCATCAATCTCTGCTTTAAGTTTTGTATACATTTCACCTAAGAAATAATCTGCATCAGTTTTAATATTCAGTCCATATTGATCTAACAATTTAGATACCGTAGACACGAACTCTCCTGCAAATCTTAAGTGATCATTATACACCTGCAATACCTGAATATTGCTGTGTTTTTCTTTCAGTAACTCCGGGTTGTTACAAGCAATATCAATATCAATAACTTCTGTGTCTAATCCTGGTGTATACTTATCATCAGACATCAGAATTCTTCTCAGCATTTCTGTAGATTGTGTAAATAAACAATCTTCAATTTTCTCTCGCCTTACAGCACAAAGGATTCCATCTTTAACCCTCTCGCCAACTAACGGGAAACTCTTATATGTGTTTTCATCCCCCATCAGATTAAGAAGCATATCATTATCATTTAAGATAATAGATACTTTCTTATATAAATTGGATGATAATTTCTTCTGAGCAGTCTCAGATATCCAAATACTATCCTCCATTGTCGCGTCAGTTGCAAGATATGTGGTCAATAAGTTCACACTATTCTCTGGATTCATAGAAGAATCATACGCTGTTGATCGTCTAACCAATTCATTCTTCGGAACTTCATAACCAATATCGAGATTATCCATAACAGTATTATCATATGCATAACCATACGTTTCTGAACTGTACGAATAGTCTTTTCTCTCAAGCATCTTAAGCTTGTTGTTGTGGATATTTCTTAAGATTAAGAAATAATGTCTTTGAGGTGCATTTTGAAATTTGCTAATCTTTGCTACCACCTCATAATCAGCATCTGCTTTGATGATCGATGAAGATCTCTCAGCATATCGCTGTTCGTATCCTGTCATAATGAACGGTACCTCTGGTTCCAATAGTGGAAGTGACTGTTCAATATGAATAGCATACATAAGTTTTCTTGAACCAGAGTTGCAATCAGCAAACGGCTGACATAACCCTTTTCCAAGCATCTGTTCTTTGACTTTTAATCTGTCAATATTCTCTTGAGACTCTTTAATAAATGTAGCTGGTTCCATTAACCGGTCTCCTTTCTATAGTTCTTGGAATATTTAAAGGTACACGATAAGTTCGTGTACCTTTATATTCTCATATATATAATATATCATTATGCTGCCATTTGGATATTGTTCAGAATCTGAGATGTAACGTCGAATCCTGTATCAACCTCATCAGCCTCTCCCGGATCATAGATAAGATTCTGGAGTTCCGCTAATACTTCCGAAACAAATACATTTCTAAACTCTTCATTTTCTTTCAGCTTAGTAGTAAAATTCTTTTGCGAGAATTTCAAATCGCTTCGATCTCCGATATACATTCCAACACCCTTACCGTTGACTTTCTTACATGTCTTTAAGAAGTAGTACAATGATAAGTCTGGATCAAACCCAGTCTTATAATTAAAGACAAGAGTGCATTTCTGACCAACGGATGCTGTTCTTGATTTAAGTAATGTGAAATCTACAAGCGATCCATCAATATCAATTCCCTCTCCTGTCTTCATTTTAGAGTGGTCATCTAATCTAACAAGAAGATTAGTTACATAAATAGCGGCTCTACCACCACCAAGTCTTTCTCCCTGTTTAAGATAAGATAACTGCCCCTGAGAATGAGAGAACGGATTAATATTCACATCTTCTGTGATATGGTTAATCACAAACAGAATAATATTTGCAGCTTTAAGGAGAGGGATAATTCTCTTAAATACTGTTGTATTTGTCTTAGCTGCAGCTGTTACCGACATCTGTCCTGACAGTTCGTCTTCTTCCGCATACTTATCCGGTGTAAGCATAGCAAGACTGTCAAGAATATAGCAAGACGGCTCCATTTTGTAGATTCTTTCACCTGTCGATGTGTAAACTCCTGTATCGTATGTAATTTCATCCTTTACCTCCATTTTCAAATCATGAACTGCTTTAACACGTTCATAAAAGTTTTCTGCTGTAACTCCTGTATTTCTAGCAATCCATCTCTTTTTCCATTTAGTACCTACAAGTTTCAATAACTGCTGAGATCTGGCATCTGTAATACCGCCCTCAACGCTATCCATCCATACTGAAGATGATTTGAATGGTCTAATAATATTTCCTGCTGTCTGAACAGTCCATGTTGTTTTACCACAACTTGATCGTCCAATAACAGTTACCATAGATCCATCTACAATACCGATGGAATTATATGTGAATCTCTGATCATCTTTCTTTACATGCACAACAGCCCCATTCATAAAATCAAACGTAAGGAATCCTGTTGGGTAAGCATAATCAGGTTCATTTTCCATAGACATTCTAGGATCTTTTATTGTCTTCATTTTCTCTCTAAATAATCCTGCAACTGAAATATCTGCCATAATATTCTCCTCCTAAATTAGTTTATTTGATAGTTTTTGCGTAGTTAAAATCATAAAAAAGAAAGAAGTCAGGTGTATCACTACACCTGACTAAATCCTATCGTATTGATAATACTACCCCTTCGGACTTAAGATCATCCAAAGCTTTATTGATTCTTGGATAATCTACAGGTGAAAAACTTTCAATATTAAATCTCAACGGATTATCTGGATATTGCATTTTACGATTCTCATCAAACAGTTTCAATCCTTTTTTGATATCTGCTAATGGGAGTTCGTTCATGATATCCAAAATTGCTAACGATATAGTACCATAAACCTCAGAAGAATTTGAACTCAGATTCTGAGGTGATACCACATCAAGCATAACTCCAGTAAATAGTGGAAGAACATGACTAAACAGAGTTGTATAGATATCTATGATTTTCTGCTCTGTCATGAACTCTATCGATTGAGACATTAACACTTTATTCAATCGTCTTACATTAACTACATCTTTCTCAGATGAGTATCTAGATAAAGCCATCATTGTAGCTAAATCTTCTGGCAATGGGATTGCACAAAGTCTTGGAAGTTTATCTCTGTTGACTGTCTTAGATAATGCCATAAGCAGACCAGTCACATACTCATCTGCTTCGCTGATACTAAGATAGTCATAACACATCTTATTCAATCTTCTTCTATCTATATCTGTAATTTCTACAGTATACATTACCTGAGTCAATACAGATACAAATCTAGATTGAGTAAAGTATTTAGTAAACACAGATGCCTGACGAGTTTCTTTCTTTGTAAAGATGTCATCAAGCATCTTTTTGTAATAGTTTGTAATGAGTTTGTAATATTGTTCGTCAGTTAAACTAGCATCATCCAACTTTGAACATAACTCATCATCTGTAAGTAATACTGTATTTGTAAGATCAACAGTGACAAAATCTGTTGATGGTTTGACTGGTTCTAACTGTCCGAACATATTAATTTCCTCCTAGTATTCTTCTAATGAATCTTCAACACTTATCATTTTTGTTGTAGTGTTTTTAAACTTTCCAGCCGGTGTTGCTTCTTTCTTAAAGAAATCAGCTGCACTTATTGTGTTTTTCTTTCTCTGGTCTTTACTCTCAAGATCGAACTTAGAGTCATCAGCTTTGATCTGCTTCTCTTTGATTGTAGAGAAGAAATCATCTGCTGATTTATTTACTCTTGCTACAGATTTCTGATAGTTTTCATACGTAGCCTGCACTTCTTCTGTAGGCATTTTCATACCTGCCATGATAAATGAAATGAACTCTGGCATAGTCTGTACTTCATGCTGAATATGCTCGAATTTTTCATATGGGATACCATAGCGTTCTACTATCACGTCCTGATAGTCGATATAATCTGTGTTCTCAGGTTTGATATTCATGATAATTCCAAGTCTTGAGATAGCTTCTGAATCTACATCAAGTGCTTTAGATTTATCAAGAGCATCAACTACACCCTGTCTGAACTGCTCTGCGTTCTTAATCTTATCAGTGAATACACAAGTTTCGATGATCATATATCCTTCTTCTGTAGATACTTTCAGAAGATCGGTAGGATCAATGTTGTGCTCTGAGTCTCTGATCTGCAGCCCCATAAGAACTGAAATCTTTTTACAGAACTCTTTATTTGCTTCTTTCTCTGCTTTGATCTTGTTCCCGTTGCATTCACCAAGGAACTTAGCATTCTTGATACATTCAACTGTAAAGTTAGATGCCATCTCTTTGAAGAAGTCTACAGTATTTCTCATACCACGGACATCATCTTCAAATCCTGCAATACCAAATACATGCACCGGAATACCGTACACGTTTCTGATGAAGTTTGCAATTAACGGAACTGATCCAGATCCAGTACCACCCTCTGTAGATGCTACTAAGATAACAAGTTCAGCTTCATTATCTTCTCCAATGCTCAGGAATTCTTCTAATCCTAAAGCATTCTGTTTTAATGTATCTTCGGCAAGTTTATAAGAAAGATCTCTTTCTTTACCACAACCGCCATAAGCTCCAACAAACTGTTTTACGTTTGCTCCATCTTTGTTCTGATAGTCAGCCGGAATATCTTTAAGCGTACTATTTACAAGCATTACATGCTTAATAGGCATGATTTCGTTTTCTACTGCTGTAATAGCTGCTTTATTACCAGCTGCTCCTAATCCAATTAATCTACAAAACATATTATTTATCCTCCTTATTTATCTACAAACATAGTTTTCAACTCTTTATACGTAAAATTATAGACTACCAATTGACTGTCATCATCATCCATATGCGCATAAAAAGCATATTTACCTTGTACTAATCCAGGATGTATAGTTCCTGCAATAACAAAACTAATTCCATTAAACGGATTAATATTTACCCACAGCGACTCGCTATCAACTTTACACTTATTCTCGTATACCGGACACTCTGGAATTAATTCATTCGACTGAACTAGATACGCCTCTACTGGGTCACCTGTTTCGGTATTAGTTACTTTAATGCCATTTTTAGCATTCCCGTCAATTATAATTTCATATCGTTTATCTCTCACATAAACACCCTCCTTTGATTTCTATATGTCTATTATAGATGTGTTAGGTGCTCTGTATTGATGTAATCTGGGCTAATTAGACTCATCCGATTCACTTTTTAGAGTTTCTAACTGGTCCTGCGCATCTTTGATTTGTTTATTTAAAATATCTATCGTAATCTGTTTAGAAGCATATTCATCTAAACGGTCTTGTTTCATTTCTGCAATTTCATTAAGATTGGTAATGATAAACTTCTGAGTTTCTATCTTGTCTATTAATTTAAAACAAGTTGCCCCAGCAGCTCCAGCAGCAATAGTTGCTACTACACTATAAATAATGAATATTTTCTTCATATTATTCCCCTCCTAAAAAGAATAGCAGGTAGAGGTTTCCCTCCACCCGCTTCTCATTACCGTCTTTTGAATCCCTGATCTTTATCATCTTTAGGAATCCTGATCTCTCCATTTTCACCAACATATTTTGGATCAATAGCCTGAGTTCCAAGACCAAGATCTCCCTGTTCCTGAATCACATAGGATCCGTTCTGATTATTTTTTTCCATATTAATTCCCTCCACTAACGTCTTTCTACTTGACGTTGCTTGTTCTTCAATGTGTATGGTGTATAGTTATCCTGATCAACTAAGTTTGTTGCAAGCAATGCACTTGTCATATAGACATTAACTAAGTTTCTCGATAATACATCATCCACATCGTTTGGAATGTCATCTTGAGTTACGAATCCTTTTGTGCTAATAGCAGCGTTCATAGCATCTTTAGCTTTCATCGCGTCTGCTTTAGGTCTAGAGAATTCGTACATCGTATCATAGAGCCCAAGAGTAGCTAAACTTTCGAACTCTCGATCTGAGACTCCTGTACCTTTATCATGACCCACAAGTCTACCACTCTTCATGTCACGATTAGCTGTATCAAGAGCCCATTTACTTTTCTTTGTTACAATCTGCTGAACCTTTTTGTGGTGCTGATAACCTACAAAGCATTTAGCAGTTTTTACGGAATTTCCATTAGCATCTTTATAAAGATAAGGGAGATGGATCTCCTCTAATAATGGAACTCCCGTATAATCACATGATTTAACAATGTCGTCCATCTTAGGTTCTACAACACTCTGTCTAACCTGAAGTTTGAACGGGTAATCTTTAGATATGAATTTTATAAATTGTGCATCAGACATAGAGGCAAATAACTCTTTATAGTATCGAGTATTTGTTCCTGATTTGTCCAATATATCGAAGAATCCATAGATATATTTTTCAATATCTTGTCTCTTCTTTTTTGTAAGTTCTGCCATGTTTAACTAGCCTCCTATCTAAGGATTCTAGCCTCATCAACTCCAGCGACTCCTACACCAGATGTCTGATATAGATTCTCCGGTGTGGATGGAATAGCATCCTTATTGATCATATCTTCAGTAATTTCATAATCCGGTGCTAAAGAATCAATAAAATCTTTATCAACGAATCTGATATTTAAGATATCTTTTGCTGAGATTCTTAATCTCTCTGCATTGAACTTAGTAGAGCAATCTACGATAAGTGATGCAGCATATGAGATAGGTTGTGTATCAAGCTGTACCGGTTGAATTGTTGTTACCTGGCAAGCTCTCATGAGCTTCTCTCCGTTATATAAAAATCTTAAGAGAAGATAATCGCCTTCTTTAACAGAACCAACTTTTGTAGTTCCATTATCGAAAGTGAGTTTTACATCAAGGCCAAATGTGACCTGTGTATTGTTCTGTAATAACATTCTCTAATACCTCCTTTTTAGATATTATAAGAATGTTTTAGTGTTCTGGTTCAGCGCAATCTACCCCATCCGGATAAGCTTCTCTTACGTCAGCTGTAACTACTTCCGAGCAACCGTCATCTGTAGGATGATCCGCATTGGCTTCAAATCCTACCTGAGATACCGTATTGCATTCTTTAGGTACATCTTCTGAAGATATCTGAGAACCATTTTTATTCACGGTATCAGTTTCAGCTACCGGCATTTCCACCTGCACAGTTTCCTGCTCTTGATCTGTAGATCCTAATCCACCCTGTCTCATTTCTGCTACAGGTTCATCATCTACGGTAACTCCAAAGATTTCAAATACTCCCTGGCAGAATGCCATTCCGTTATCAAGGCAAACAGTCTGTCCGTCTCTTGAATCGTTTGTAAGTTTAACGATAATTATACCTTCATTTTTCGGATTGCCATAATAATCTCCATCGATAATGCCAATTGTATTATCAAGCTGCAATCTGAACTTTGTTCCAAGTCCTGATCTCGGGTACAGTTTTAATGCCCAACCTGCTACCATTTGTACTTTAATACCTGTCGGAATGAAGATGGACATCCCAGGTTTGAGTTCTGTATACCCGAATGGGAAGTAGAAATCATAACCAGCAGATCCGATAGTAGCTCTACGTGGTAATTGGATATTGTCATAAATCGTTTTAGCGGTTTCTTTGAGCTGTTCTTCATTATAAGAGAACGGCTCGTTTTCTCCAACTTCAGCCTTTGCTGTTGCAAGCCATAATGGTTTGAACTCATTTAAGAAAGTTTCAAAAGAAACTTTTTCAAATTTAGCAACCTGCATAAAGAACGGTTTGTCCTGTTCTTCTGGTGCGATATTTCCAGTTTCTTCTGTCTCTACAATATTCTGTTCTTCTGACATTATTATTGTCCTCCTTAATATGTAATTTACTATCTTGTTTTTGCTATATTAAAAAATAGTAAAACGGTGGAGTAGAGGCAAATGCCTCTACTCCATGTGACATATAAAAATCGTGTCACTCATAGGTATTTAATTTAGATAACTATAAGCGAACTGGGCATACCAGATTCGAACTGGTGAAGTGCAGGAGTCAAAGTCCTGTGCCTTACCGCTTGGCGAATGCCCATCATTAAAAACCTCGGATGGAAGATAAGTTTGGAAGAAGCTTGGATATTTATTTCAAAATATAATACGCGTCCACCCGAGGAAAACAAGTATTTAAGGAAAAAGAATACAAAAACTTTTCCTATGGAATTAAGCGGATGGCTGGCCACGTTCATAAATAATGTCAATTTGTCCAAATGTAACACTATATGGGGATGAGGCTCGCAGGCCAGCTCTTTGCCGCTAATTTATTGTTAAGAGCTATTTATTTTTAAACTCCACATCAAAGTAATTTTAAAATAGAGGAGGATAATTATGGTTATACAGGAAGTATATATCGGAAAGACAGATGAAATTGAAGAGATATTCAAAGAATTCTGCAATTTGCGTCATTCTTATGCTAGTTGGAAAACTGCTAAGAATGCAAAACAGACAGCTAAAATAGAAGAGATGATTGAAAAGTTTTTCGGCTTCAGTGCATTTAGCTTACAAATCATACCAAATAATACACCAAATGCGATGACATATCCGGTAGCAAGCAGTATTGATGTAAATGCTGGTGATCTTATCGTTACTACATCTAAAGGATATAAGTTTACTAAAGGTGCCAGAGTAGCAGCTTTATCATATATCACAAGCGGATTATTTGCAAATAAAGCATTTACAGATGAAGAGGTATTTGCTACGTTTTTGCATGAGATCGGACATAGTTTTGTACACAGATCTCCGATGATCGAAGCTCAGCAAGATGTATATATAACCACAGTAATCATTCAGATTGTGTGGGAAATTATCTTAGGAATCATTCTCTTGAATCCCCAATTGATCATTCAAGCAGCTACAGATGCCGGTATGTCAAGTAACTTCTTTAAACTGTTTAGAACAAAGTTCAATAAACTCAAAAAGAAGATTCCTGTAATTAGAGAAATCGATCTACTCACATTAGGTCTTGCTAATTTCTTAATGAGTACTATTAATAATGTAGCTCATTTCATTTTAACTATTACAGGTGTTTGTTCACTTATCAATCATATCAACAAATGGAATTGGAAAACAGTAACAAGTAAACAGGTAGCTATTACTGGCCATCAGAATGCTTATGCAAGATCATTAGAAAGATTGTCAGATGATTTTGCTGCAATGTATGGATATGGTACAGCGGCAAGTACAGCATTAGTTAAAATGGGAAATCCAGACAATCAAGGATTATATATGAAGACTGTTCACAGGATTCCGGTAATTAGAAAGCTGTTCAACAAAGTCGATGGTATGATGATGGAAATGGATGGATTGATTGGAGCTCATCCTGGAACTCCAGACCGTATTCTTTCTATATTAGAAGGTATGGAAAGTGATCTTAAGAATGATAAGGATCTCCCTCCTAAGATCAAGAAAGAGTTAGCTGATAATATCAAAGCACAGAAAAAAGTTATCGCCGATATCAAATCAGAAGAGAAAGATGTATTGAAGAATAGAAATGAATATCTTCAAGCAGTTCAGTTACTTGGATTTGAGCAGGGCAACAGTGAAGACTTTATGGAAAAGAGATTTACTGATCGTAAAGAATTAAAGAAATTCTATGACGATCGTAGATTAAGAAGAGAACAAGCAGCTCAAGATGAGCTGAATATTTCTTTAGATCTGATTGAAGAAGGTCTTTTATAAAAAGAAAGGTGTATGGGGTAACCCCATACACCTATTTTATATATCAAATGTACATACCAAAATCAATTCCATGATCGGCTGTGAATCAGCTGATACCTGCTTTACACTAGGCTGAAAATCTACCACAAGTTTTCTTTTCTTTGCTTCCTTCTTCATAATTGTAGTGAACAAAAATGATGTAAAAAGAGACTCTAATTGTTTATTTGGAGCAATAATACCAGCTTTGCTCTCGATTGTAGATACTATAGATATTGGTTCTTTACCTGCATTAATATTCTTTTCAATTTCCTCACATGCAGCATCAAGAAATTTACTTGCTTTTCCTTTCATTTCCGAAACTTCAAGAGTATCTTGTTTGCTCATAAACAATTCGCATAATCTCTCTCCATCAAGTACTTTATCCTCCATGAGTTTACCTCCTTATATAAATTTATTATAGGGTTACTAAGATAATAAAAAATAAAAGAGGGATTCATAAAGAACCCCTCTAATATATTACATATCCAAAACAGCATTGCTGAATTCAAATTCAACAATACCAAATGAGTGCGTTGAATTTTCTAATTCAACATCCCACATATCATCTAATATGGCAAAGAATCTTCTGCTATACATATTAGTTGTTGTGTTGGATCTGATCCGGACAGCTTTATTCTTAAATACAAGCTCCGAATTTTCTCCTGTCCTACAATACACCATCATCGGAACTTCCATGTTGATGATACCTTCTGTTCTCATCTGCATGTATTGTTCTCTGGTAAGTCTCATCTTCAGTCGCCATGCACATGCACGAGTAGTAGTTACAGCTTTGCAATAAACGTACACATCGTCGGTATTATATGTACCAAATACAACACCTGAATCAAACTTCTTAACTTCTCTTCTTGTAGCTTTTCTTGTTCTTAACATAACATTCTTCTCCATTTCTGCACGCAACTTAAACGGCGTGCCAGCTAATTTAATTTATTTAGCAAAACAATTTTTTATTGTTGCTCTCAATGTTTTCCTAAACGATACGGGTGCATTGCCATACATCTTAAGAGTCTCTAATGCACGTACTACCATAACAGGTTCGCAATCCTCAAACTCTATTGCGTTTGAGATTATTATTGCAAACTGCTCACTCACACCCATCGGTGCATAGAACATCATTGGTTCTGTTACTTTCCTATTGCGGATGAACCAATGGAACATTTCCTCAGAAGAGGTAAATGTGTTGGTCATAGCGATGAAATAATTTATATGATCAATTACATCATCTTTGGATAATTTGATATCTGAAGCTTCAATAAGATCAACTTCTTCAATCCAATCCAGCATATCTTTCACTCCGTAGTTTTTTTCTTTTCTTGAACTCTTTAACATAATCTTCTCCATTTCTCCCACACTAGGCAGTGGGCAGCCAAACTTTTATGCACTTTTGATTATTTCTTTTCTTTGAATTGTTTCTTGGTTTTGAATACTTATTCTGTTAGACTATATAACTAATCAAAGAAAAATAATGTAATATAATAATACTTTATTACTATATCACTATTATAATATACAATGGACTTTTACAAAACTGAATCCTAGAGCAATTAAGCTCTAGGATCTATTTATATTTCAGGATCTGGGAATTTATGTAATTGCATATGCTTTACTACAACACTAGCAATCTTAACTGTATGATAGTTATACAGTGTAGACATATCCAATTCTATCATATAATAATACATAGTGTGTGTAGTGTTAACCCCATTTTCATCTGTAGTTTGCCATTCTCTCTTCATAAGTTTCAATTCTCTTATACGTCCAGTATATGATTTCTCTACTACTCTGAATTTTCCACGCTCGTATTCTTCTTTTATATATACTGTAGTATCAACATAATCATCCACTTTGAATGCATATGGCTCTGGATCTGATACAACAAAAGCAGTATTAAGGTATACCTTAGGAGAAAACCAATCTTCTATAGGAATATCCAGCTCTCCTGTTATCCTACCTTTCTTATCAAAATACAGAATAGCGATACATTTGGTCTTTGTAATGTCTACGTAAGTCTGATCTACTTTAACAGTTTTCTTTTTACCAAACCATTCCAGAGAGGTATCAAAGGCTAGATAGAATCCAAGATTAGAATTATCTCCAGCTTTGGTTACTTTCTGTATATCTGTACATCTTCCTTTAATGTGTTTCTGTCCTATCCTGTAATTCTCATTTGGTACAGTTGATGAATAGAATCTAATTTCTAATTCAGAAACTTCATTCACAATAATGATCTTAGTGTCATTATAGTATAATGTATCGTATAAACCAGATTTAGGCACTTTTACTTCACTAGTATTCTCTACATAAGTAAAGTCTATATAAGGTGCATCTAAATCCACTTCAGTATCTAACAGCGGATTATAATTACTTACAGGTCTATCGTCTTTATCTGTAATATGCATATAACCACCTCCTTACTATAAAGTTTCAAAAAAAAATAAAGAGGTTACATACGTAACCTCTTCTCAATTAATTTGTCGGATTAGTTGTTTCCCGTGATTCTTTTTTGATAGTTGATTATTTACGCTTTATGAATCGTTTAATACCTGTGATTGTTTTTTCTATTAACTCTTTTAGTATATATGATTAAATTATATAGCTGAATCGTTTAGTGATATCGATTATTTCTTTCTATTAGACTCTTTTGGATATGGTGATAGTTCTTCTCCTCATGAATCTTTTTACAATTATGATTAGTTAAGTCATATGAATCTTTTACTCCTATGATTAAAATAAATATGATTGAATCTTTTTGTTATTGTGATTATTAAAATCATCTGAATCTTTTTACAATTATGATTAGTTATCGTATATGAATCTTTTTGTGACTGTGATTAGTTAAATCATATGAATCTTTTATATACGATAGATTATTTTCTCCATTTGAATCTTTTACAGCTTATGAGTTATTATCGCATATGAATCACTTTAATTAATAAGATTAGTAATTTACTTTGATTCTTTTCGACATGATGATTAGTAAATTCTTAGAATCTCTTTTTGTATATGATATGTATTTTAGGATATTTGAATCTTTTTCGCATGTGATATTTTGTACCTCTGAATCTTTTTTGAGCTGATGATTATTCCTCCTTCCAGAATCTTTTATTTTTCATGATTATTAACTTATTCTGAATCTTTTGTTTTTTATGATTTTTTCCTCCTTCAGAATCTTTCCACGAGAATGATTATTCATCTTTTCAGAATCTTTTTATTGCCATGATTATTAACTAATTCTGAATCTTTTGACAGTGTAGATTGTTTACAATCTTAGAATCTCTTTTGTTTATAGATTATTTCTACTATTAGAATCATTTAATATTTGTGATAATTTTGCTCACCTGATTCCCTTCCATTTCCTGATTAGTTCTTTCATATGAATCTTTTTACTTTGTCGATTATTTCACCTTTCGGAATCTTTTATATATTTTGATTAGTTCACCTCTACGAATCTTTTCTGATACTAGATTAGTTTAACCAATAGAATCATTTAGTCTATTTGATTATTCATATCAGGTGATTCACTATTATAATATACAATTACATTATTTATTAGCCGTATTGATTACCAGTGCATAATACGCTAATACTGATTTATGGTAGGATGATTTGGTGTGTGGTCTACTTTTTCTCTTTCTATACTGAGGAGAGTTCTCATCCAGCCATCCTTCTACAATCTCTTTCTCACGTATAATATTCTTATTACGCGTATTAGGTTTAGCAACTATAGTTACTTTAATGAACTCATACGATGTAACGTCTTTACTGTTAGAATTGGCAAAGAACTCAGCCACCATTAATTGCATTAATTCTCTGATAAGTATAATATTGTTTCTATCTTCTTGGATAGATTCGATAATATTTTTAATCTCATCAGTAGTTACATTCTTATCGGATGCTAATTTACACATCCTATAATCAACACCCTTAGATGTGATCCAATTCATTCCATTTTCAACAGCTCTTTCAGCCGCTAATGAATCGCTATCAGCCACACGAAAAGTCTCTTGATCATTAGAATCAGATGAATAAGCAAAGTATACATCTTTCTTCTCGTATGCATCGTAATAGGCTGTAGCAATATTTCCCAAAAATGATTTGATACGTCCATGAAGCTGCTGAATCATATCAGCTACATCTTCATCGTCAGGATCTCTGAACTTAGATTTATATGTATTTAACCAAGTTAAGCATATAGATCTAATTGCACCAAATACAGATCCTTCTCTTTTAAGATCATACTTCTGTGTAAGTACATTATTCAGTACATACTCCATAATATGTCTATACTTCTCCGGTGGGATTGGAAACTTCTGAGAATGAATAGATGGATAAAATTTCCCTGAAAATGCTAAATATACAGCAGAGATTTCTGCATCTTTCATTCTACCCTTTAAAACAAAATATCTGATTACCATCATCATCGTCATGGTAAACTCATCTTTAGCTGCGCGAGGATTGAAATTCATATTCCAATAATAAGTTTCTGTAAGATATGAAGTGATTTCTTTTTTATCTATCTTCATAGCTTTAAAGAAATCATCTATATCATCAGAACCAAAAGGAATTCTTCGTACTGGAACTACATCGTATAAATCTGTTGATCTCATGCGAATAAAGTTCTCTATATTTTTCTTATATGCTGAAGTATTGCGCTGCAAAGATTTATCCACTACTGGATAAATTTTATTCACAGCAACTTTTGTAACTTTCTGAGCCATCGTAAAACCCTCCTTATATCAATTACTTCGATGTTCCAGGGGCAAAAAAGAAAGAGAAGTAGTATAAAAAACTACTTCTCTTCATGCGCTTGTCGGCCTCTGATTATTTGTGTTTATAGACTCTTTTATACGTACTGATTATTTGCCCTCACAGAATCGTTTACATTTTCTGATTAGTTCCTATTGTTGACTAAAAAGGATTACCTCTTAGAGGTAATCCTTAAAATCTACTTCAGGAGCAATGTAGTCATGATGACCACCAATTGCTATAATATATGGCATTGGTGCTTCCTCGCGGAAGTGCTCGAAGTACATTGCTTCATAAACATGTGACAAGAACAACTTTTCAGCATAACGTCTTGCCCTCATATTGATATGAGCTTTCGAAAGTTTGCCTTGCTCAAGAGCTTTGTAAGTCTCTGAAGTTTTATCACTCCAGGTTTTACTTTCAAGCTCATGTTTAGCTTGTTTAGCAAACTCACCTCGCTCGTTTCGAATTGTTTCCTCTTCTTTACGAGCTTTATAAATTTCACCATACAGAGATCCTCTGTTGCTATTTCTAATAAACATGTCCCCAAGTACATACATCTGTTTCTTAGCATCTGGGTTGTATGGTGGCTTAGCAAGATATCTTGCTAAATCGTCAACTGTAGGCTCCTTTGTCTTTGCAGACTTAGATCTCCAGTTGTTGTAGACACCCTCTTTAACTTTGCTAGGGCGTCTGTGGGCCTTATCTGCGCAGTATCCGATCATAATATCTGTGCAAGCCTTTGGATTCTTCAATATACTAATATAATCACATATATCAGTATAATTGTCAGTTACTTGACGAGTAATATACTCATCATCAAGAATGGCTTTTCTACCCAATACGCTCTGAAGACGAGTTACAATTTCTTCCGCAACATCGTCTTCTTTAATATTGATCGGTTTGATTTTCTTTTCGAATTTCTCGAAAAGATCATCCAGATCTTTATCTCCTACTCTGTACTCATCTACGAGATTTCTGAGCAGAGTTCGAGTAGGTGCCATCTGCTCATCTCTGTATTTCAGAGCTTCCTTGGCTAAAGCTGTACCTTTTTCTTTACCCAGCCAAGGATTGTTATTGTCGTTTAACCCTGCGTATGACAAGAAGTCGGTAGCATATCTACCTTTCTCCACATCAAATGTAGCATACAAATATGCTGCGAGTACAGGACCAACGCCCTTTATAGAACGAAGCCATTTGCATATTGGAATGTGCTTCGTTATGAAATCCATATAGCTACAGTTCAGTGCTTCCTGAGCTTTAGCCATATCGATTGATTTTGTGATAAATAATGGCTGATTAGATGTCTCGTCAGCTGCAAAGTCTACCATCTGCATCAATGATCTAGCCTGGTTCTCAGCCGTAATACGATACTGCTGAGACTGGTAGTACTGGTCTACCAAGAAACCTACTTGTCTCTTAGACTTGCAAGCTTCCAAAAGTGTCTCCTGTTCCTCTTTTGACAGTTTGATGGAAAGATCAACCTTTTTACTTCCATCATAAAATTCGATTTCTTTGATTGTTGTTTTTCCCATGTTATTTTCCTCCTTTGTTTTTCTTAATATCACATGGTTGACTAGTTTGTGATAATGTGACTAGTTATAAATTGTACTCTTCTCACATCATCTTTTGTGATAATAAAACAAATAATCGCTACCCATTTTTATTATTCATTTTACTATCACTATTATAATATACAATTGAAAATTCAGACTTTTACAGACAAAATAAATATGGTGGACATTAGAGTCCACCATATGTTTTATTCTTTATTTTTAATGATCAGAGCTCCGCCTCTACTGATATCCAATGTTTTGGAAGTGAATCCAGCAGCATGTTTATGGCCTCCGCCACCCAATGCTGTACATAATGGCTCCACATTCACATCGTCTTTCGCACTGTACATTGAATATACATACTTATCTCCATTGAAATAGAATGGTATCACAATGTCATATGTATTTATTCTATCGCCAAAATTCAATGATGAACTGAAGGCATCATTCATTGCGAAGGCTTTATAGATTACTGGAACTTCTTCGCGATCATCAATGATATCTAATTCAAATCCGATCTGGCTCGCAACCCTCTCATTCTTAGAATTCAGATAGTTCGTAACAACAGAACCATTATTAATAGATTTATCCGTAATGATCTTGTCATACTTCGGATATTGAAGTGCAGTGTAAAGTTCAGTGTCAGTGCACGATGATGGATTAAATCCTCTTGAAAAATCAATTACTGTTTTAGAAGTATCCCATATATCATACCTATGAGAAAATACTACAACACTAGGAGCTTTATATTGCTTTAGAATGGCAACTGCATCATTTTTATCTATATTAGGTTGCACCTCGGTAACGCCTTTTGAGTATAACCAACATAATCCGCAACCTGCAATACCAACAATCCTAAGGCCTTTAAGTTCACCAAGTTCAGGGTATTTGGAAATTGTTTTGAACGACGAAACATGATGGTCAATCCAAATAATATCCTTATCTTTGTTCTTGAGCCTGAGAACCCACTCTGCATTGTCTTTTGTAGATATCGAATAATCTACCATAATGATTCTATCATAAGAATCAACATTTTTAATCTTGTCAGATAATGGCATCGCATAGTCTACTTCTTCTGTGTGGATACCATCACATATTTCATCACGTAATTTCTTTACATACTGAATCATGATAGCTGCTGACACGATACCATCACGATCATTATGATGAATGATTAGTGTTTTCATGTTTCTTTTTCTCCTTTTCCACGAAAGTATCTCTATTATAGAGTTGTATTTTGTTTTTAGCATAAATACTATCTATTTTATCATTAAGTTCGTCAAGCTGTATCATTCTATCAGGTTTATATAAGTGGAATGTTTTATACTTATTTATTCTACATCTTTCAATTGCTCTAGTTAAAACCTTAACAGCATGATCTGGATAAGTCTTATTATTATCTAACAATAATTCGCTAGGAATTGACGGTAATATATCTTGAATATCTGTCTGCTGTAGTCTTCTATGAACTTCCTTATCTGTACTTCCATCTCTCTTTAAAGCCCTAGCTTTTCGTACATCAAGATCAGCGTGAATGAATATAGGGATAATAGATAATCCGTTGTCAATGAATCCTTTAAGAGCCGTAAAATTTCCTGTCATAATATAATCTGTATCTTCATTAAACTTTTGTTTTTCCACACCATACCACCATACACCGTGTTCGGTATTCACATAGTATGAATATATAAGTTTATGATACTTGAAGAAGTATTCAAAATCCCAATCTTTACAAAAGAGATAATCTTTTCCATCTTTCTCGTATTCTCTCTTAGGTCTAGTAGTATATTGAACTAACTTTTTCAATTTAAGATGTTTATCACTAGCTACTCCATTCAGAATTGTATCTTTACCAGCGTTGGTATCACCTAAAATCATATAAATCATAATTTACCTCCAAAAAAATAAGAGCAGATGAATTGACACCTGCTCTTATTTTATTAATCTACCGTAACCTTAACCAAGATATCTCCACGCAATGGAACTGTTTTATTTCCTGCAGAGATAGATGATGTTCTAGGTATATCTTTGATGGCAATATCCTGCTTACTATTCTTTGTAAGGATATGCAAAGTCATATTGTCATTTACCCCAAACATAGAATGAATTGTATCAGTCTTACCAAGTTTGATTACGGTATTTCCTGCTTTGTATCTATCAGATACTGACAGTCCGGATATATCAAACTTATTCACTCTTCCACTTTCTGTTACTACTAAGATATCGGTAGCACTTGGATCTAATATAGCCACCCCATCAAGATCATCTTTCGTATTCATAGCATATACGCCAAGAGCAGTTCTCTTGTAATTTGGGATTGACTTCATATTGCATCTTAGTGCTTTCTTTTTAGAATAGATAACCACATCATACGTATTTGGCGCAATTACGACACTCTTAATTTGATCTCCCTCATTTAAACGAGTCATTATTATACCTCCAGGGGTAGCGATTGTAACGTCGTCTAAATCAAGTTTCTTGATGTAATTCTTCTCTGTACAAATAACTGCATAATATTTTGGAGATCTAGATTTTGCCAGTTTAGCTAATACAGTGTTGTCGAATAATCCAACAATCTCTGACGAAATTCCTTTAATAAGAATTCTGACGTCCATACCAATAGAGTTTTTCTCTGTGATAGGAATCTTACTTACTGGAATCTTGAACGCTCTACCTGATGAAGTGAATAAGATAAGATCACTTGTATTCTCAATCTTGATGACTTTCATCGGATTGTCACCTTTGTAGGCTCCAATCAATTCATTCTCAGGAAGTTTCTTAATATAGTTATTTTCTGTGATAACTACATTGAAAGTTCCTTTCGGAATATTAGATACATCTGCTTCACTGATAATAACAGATTTTCTCTTGAATCCGTACTTCTTCTTAAAGTACAATAATTCTTCTCTGATCTCTGCTTCTACTTTCTTCTCATCAAGAATCATATCCATGCAATGACTCTCAATCGCTTTGAATTTCTTAGCTTCTTCCTGATAATCTTTGAGATGCGCAGGGGTAAGTTTCTTCAATGGGTAATTGATGATAAACTTAGCCTGCAGATCTGTGATATTCAAAAACTTCATAAGCCATTCAAGAAGTTCTGGATCATTCTTTGCTCTGGACTTTCTAATTTTCTTATATACTTCATCAACTTTACCAGTCTGAATAAGCATAATACAAATCTCTTTCTCATGCAAAGAAGTTCTTGCATCTTGAAGATCTATACAATACTTTCTAAACTTAGTAATTTTACGCTGGTCGATAAAAGCTTGTAAATATGATTTGTAAGAGAACCTTATTAACTCAATATCGTCAAGAACTTCGAAGTTAACTGACTGAGCTTTTTCCAAGTTAGTTGCTTTGTACAAATAGTCTCTTACATAATTAGGATCAGATCCTGGTTTAAGATGAATCTTAAACTTAAGCTCTTTTCCTTGTGAATCTTCTTCAAGTTTAGTGATCTGAGGTAATCTTCCTTTATTAGCAAGATCATTGATCTGGTTTAAAACACCATGTTCTTTACCGTCATCAATAATTACCATATCTGGCAATGATTTTACTACTAGTACATAGTGCTCATTTTTCTTTCCTTTATCTGCAGTTTCAATATCAACGATGCCTCTCACTCTGAACTTTCCAGAACCAGAATTGCAAATCTGTTTCCAATTAGTATCAATGATCTGACAAGGCATACATTGATCTGGAACCAGTACAATTTGTGCATTAGGATTGTCCATAAGTTTCAAAGTAGCATCAATAACCTCATTAATATTGTGAGGTGGGATCGATGTCTGTTTACCGGTTCCGATACCATAAGTTCCATTAATAAGCGCTAATGGAATTGCTACCGGGAGATATACAGGTTCTTTCTTATCGCCGGAATACGTATCAGTCCAATCTACAATATTAGGAGTTTCTTTCATATCGTTAAAAATTGCTTCTTTAGCAAATTCTGATAACATAACCTCCGTATATCGTGGAGCAGCTGCACGGTCTCCTTGCATTGAACCCATATTAGATTCTGAATACACCAACGGCATATACGTATCATACCAGTTAGCCATCGGTACGATTGCATCGTAGATAGAAGTATCACCATGTGGATGATATTCTCCCATAACTTTACCAGTTACCTGCGCTGACTTTACGAGTCGTCTATAACATGGTACATCAAATGCCATTACATATAAGATTCTTCGATGGCATAATTTAAAGCCATCTTTATAATCTGGAAACGCACGTCGTCTATTAGTCTCAATACTATATCTAACCATATCAGATTTATATTGGTCTAACGCATCACGTTCTATAATTGTTTCTGCCATTATAATAACCTCCTTAGTTGATTAATAGTAAGTTTATTTAGGGTTAATAATAAACGGCTTAGTCTTTGGTTCTTCTTGTTTAACATAATCTAAGAAGCCAGAAAAGGCCACTTCCTGATTCTTATCTTTCTCCTGAGACGTTTCTTTAAATGTTCCACCTAAGAGATCGATATTTGAATTATAATTCCTGTTAACTTTACTCATAGATCCCATCCATACCGAATTAGTAGCTCGTGGAACAGGTTTAGCATCTTCTCCTGGTTTAAAAGTTAAATTGAATAGGTCTATTACTTTCATCCGTTTAGGATCACCATAATCATCCACAATAGTAACTTTACCACCATCTTCTTTCATTATATGATGGGTCATCTTGTTTGGATGCTTATTGGATCTAACTTGCATTGTATTTATATTTATTTCATATGCTAAGAATCCCGGTATACTATACCATATCTGTTCATACTCCATAATATCCCCCTTTCATCAAAATAAAGGTATGGGGATTTCTCCCCATACCAACTATTCGATTACTTCAAATCTACTTACTTTTACATCTTCAATCAATCGAGCCTTATTATCCTCATAGAATTTAATAGACTCAATCTCTTCTTTTACATTATCGATAGTATATCTAATCAAGCATCTATTTTCTGGATCAAGTGTTGAGTTGAACAATCTTTTTCCATCCATCTCTCCTAAACCTTTATAACGCTGGATAGATGAAGGCGCAGATTTCTCAAACACTGACATCAGTTCATAAATAGACATAACCTGACCATTCACATTATAAGCTAATGCTTTGTTTTGTGCAAGGATATCAAGTATCATTTTAGATTCATTAATAAGAGTATCATTAACGAATACTGTTTGGTACTTGGAGTTTACTAGACCCTCAATAACAATAGTACCTTTCTTCTTCTCGATCTTATCAATATACTTAAACTGTTTCTTGATACTTGCTTTAAATTTAGCATCAGTTACATTATTAAACTTAAGAGTCAACACACTCTCAAGCAATACTGGATCGATCGCATGGTTATCTGCAACACGATTCACTTCTCGTACATAATCAATATTTACATAGAGAAGTTTAGATAACTCAGCTGATCTCATCGGAGTTTTAGACTTAAGCTCATATACCTTGTTATTCTTAGAAAAGTCTTTCTGAATATACTTTACATACTCCATCCTATCTCTAAGGTATACATACTTATCTTTACCCATCTTAATACCATATAATGGAGGTAAAGCCGCATATACTCTACCCGCTTCAATAAGCTGCGGCATATACATGATAAAGAATCTAAGCAATAATGCTTTAATATGATTTCCATCCGGATCGGCATCAGTACAGAAGATAATCTTATCCCATTTAACTTTACTAATGTCAAAGTCTCTTCCATATCCACCACCGATAATGTTAATGATACCTGCAACTTCCGCATTAGCTAAGAAGTCTTTTCTAGATTTCTTAAATGCATTTGGTAATTTACCTCTAATCGGGAAGTATCCCTGTCTAGCATTTACTCTATGATTTCGCATCAAACCTGCAGCTGAATCTCCCTCTGTGATAAAGAACTCTGTTTCTTTATGTCCAGTTGGAGCTACAAACTTAGATGGTAAATTCGTAAACTTAGACTTGGTATATTTATCGGTAAGTCGCACTCTCTGTTTATCAGATGATGTTCTTACCTCGGCAATATCCTTAAAATACTTGCAAAGTGTAGCAAGATCTTTAGGATTTTTCTTTGCCCATTCATCAAGTAATTCCATGGCAGTCTCTCTTACGAAAGGTTCCATATCAGCATTACTCAATTTCTCTTTTGATTGTCCATCAAAGATAGGTACTAAGTGAGCTACTGTAACAATAGCTTTCATACCTGAACGGATATCATTCTTAATTACGGTAAGTTTATTCTTCTTCTGTCCTGCAAGATAGATCTTATTCATATAACTTACGAAGAATGAACTGATACCTGCATTGAACCCATCAATATGAGTTCCAAATAACGTAGGACACTTATTCGCAAATGCAGTAACACTATCTGTTGCTGAGTCCGAAGCATCCCATGTTACTGCAATCTCCATCTTCATATGACCTGTATCTCTCTGTAATATAATAGGTGCAATCAATGGAGAATCTGTTTCTCTAATGAGATAGGTAATAATACCATCCTGGTTTACAATCTTCTCATCATATTTCTTATTTCCTGCTGAATCATATGCAGTAAAGTATACAGTATCCCCTACAGCATTTAATGGTAGAATATTTGTCAGCCACCTATATACATCTTTACATGAAACTGAGATTTCTCCTAATGCTTCTACAGAAGGTTCAAAGTATATCATTGTACCTTGTTTCTTCTGTTGGTTAGGAATCTTTTTCTCCCCCTGTTTCCACGGATATCCTTCAGTGAATTCAACTCGTCTTGCCTCTCCATTAAACTTATATGACTCAATAATAAACTTATGAGACATAGCATTAGTTACTTTAGCACCAACACCATGAAGTCCTGATGAATATTCTCCAGGTTTTTTCACATAGTTTGATGATGTATTTGGATCCATAAAGATTCGTAAGATATCTCCAATCGGAATACCTCTACCATTATCTTCGCATGTAAATCCGCATGTTCTTTCATCAAATGTAATCTTAACCCATGTACATGGAGAACTTTCTTTATCCATTTCATCAAATGAGTTTTGCCAGATTTCTCTAGCCATATTTTTTACACCCTTATTACCAATACTACCCAAATGGTAACCGGGGTTCTGTCTTACAACTGTGACAAAGTCCTCAAGAGTTTTAATCTGAGAACCATAGTTCTGTATGTTTTCAATCATGCTTTGATCCAACGTAGTTGTTGGAGATTTACTTTTAGCCATACTATACTATTCCTCCTTATACGTATCTTATTCTGTAGTTAAACAGCATAGTAGAAAAAATAATGAGAGTGGGCGTGAACCCACTCTCAAATTATTTACCTGTCAACAGATTACAGAGACAGTTTCTCTTTAACAGTTACATCTGCAGGTTTTGCCTGCGCCTGTCCACCGTTCTGTTTCATTGCATCCGCTACTGCCTGATTGATCATATTCTGCACTTCTGATGCTGGTACTGATCCTGCCTGTGCCTGCTGCGCTGGCTGCTGATATAACGGATTCTGCTGTCCCATCATCTGAGCCTGCTGTGCCATAAACGGAGACTGTACTGGCTGTCCCATTGGTGCTCCGTACTGTCCATACATTCCATATCCACCCATCGGAACTGCCGGATTTGTCATCATGTTAAATGCTCCAAAGATGTTTGGTGTATTTGTAGGTTGTACCGGTGAAGCTTCCTGATATTTGTTGAAGACATGATTTTCCAGCTTGTACAGTTTCGGTACTCTCTGTAAGTATGGAATCATTGCAAAATACTGTTTAATCACATCAATGTTCAGATCAACTCCAATGTACTTAAGTGTCTGCAGCACGTTAAGAATTCTGTCTACTGCGTCCTGTACATATTCCGGTGTTACCATGTTCGGATTGAATCTTGCATGGCATGTTTTGCAAATGACATCACCTGTCCCATCATTCGCTGGAACAATATCATACTTACCATCTTTCTTATGTGTACAGATAGCATATGCCAGTTCTTCTCTTGTTACGTTAAGATCAAACTGATCTACTTTCTCTGCTAAGAGCTTTCTGTCCTCATCTGTAAGTGGATTTGTCATCAGCGGTGTTTTAGCTGTCGGTTGAGCATATCCCATCGGTGCTCCTGTCATAGCTGCGCCAGTGTTGTATCCCTGGTTGTTGAAATTTGTAAAATTGTTGTTGAATGCATTCATGTTTAGTTTCCTCCTTAGAAATTTAATTGATCAATTATATCATGAATCAAATATATAATATATAACTATATATTTGATTAGATACCAAAATTTTTAATATAGTGTTTCGCCTGTAATTATTTTGTAAACTAGTATCTTCTCTGCGGGTTTATATTAGACATTGGACGAGTTCCTGTGTATCCCCTATTTGCAATTGAACGTGTACAAAGTTCTTTAGCTTTTTCTCTGTCAGAATCATCTTTGAATTTAGATCCGTTCTTTTCCAACCACTCCATTGCATTTTTAGGATCAAAGAATCCCTCAATAAACTGAATTTCGTCATAATCGCATACGAGAACTGATAGAGGATATCCTTCTTGGATATCTTCTGTTGTCTCTCTGAAAATCGTTACTGTTTGCTTAGCATCATCCCAAATCACTTTTGGGTTCTTTGCTGTATTATCCCAAAAGGTGATCATGTTATCGCAAGTTACTTTAATGGGATTGTCCCCAAAATCCTTCCTCGCCTTGATTACTAAATCCTTTGTCATGATCAGGTATCTCCCTTCTTTTCTTAATATAAGACTTATCATCCTGCTTTGGAAGTGTGATGAAATATCCGTTAAAACATCTACTCTTCCATCGGATCTCTGCTACTAACTGTAACAGATACATTCTTGTATATGCTCCATTATAATACGTAAGATTTTGAAGCACATTATTAAGATGTATCGAAATAGAATTATATAATGTATATAACTCGTAATGCTCGCTGCATACTTTCTGCATTTCAGTATCCACTGCTAACTCAGGTGATAAACTCAATCCATAATATGAATAATAATTATATTTCGCATTATCTACAGATGCCTGGAATAATGCATATGTGAAATCATAATTATTAAAGAACTCATATTCATGATCTACATTAATACCTCCCATCGCCAAATCTTTAAAGATTTTTAAAGCATTCTTTCTTACAGTCTCAGTATTAATTCTACTCATCCAATCAGGACCATATTTCTGAGCTTGCTGCTGAAAGAATGATGGTTGTAATTTAACCTGTCGCTGTCCGTTATTTTGTCCTTTCTTCCCCATGGAATTCTGCCTCCTCATCGTCGCTTAACTCATAATAATATTCTGAGATATCAAAAGGTGTCTCCTCAGTGATCTTGTTCTTTTCCTGGCAACCAAGCATAAATGCATATACAGATACATTGTTTGTTAATCTTGACTTTTCACCATTAACTAAAAGTCTTGATCTCATCACATCAAACTCAATATCAGGATCGCTGATAAGTGTTTTCAAATGATCATATAAATCCTGGGTTGTTCCTCTAAAGAATGCCCAGTCTCTTTCATATTCTGCAAATGAGTATTGTGCAGAATACTGTATAAGAATAAGATACATCTTTTCTTCCGGTGTATCTTTTGTTGTAAATGGTCTTTCTAATTTTACATGTTCGTTTTGATTTTTTCTTTTCTCCTCTTCAGCTCTAACAATCGCAAGAGTATCCATCGGCATTGTCTGCTCAGATTCCTGAGCTTTCTCTTCCGATGTATCTCCTCTATTAATTGATACTGTAAAAGGTTTAACTAATTTCTTTT
>ENA-UOJH01000275-UOJH01000275.1-human-gut-metagenome-genome-assembly--contig:-C148-NODE-275-length-51854-cov-13.801270_pt1 | contig 51854 bp, 39 predicted proteins | sample MGYA00242345_ERZ723892 | MGnify/ENA metagenome assembly ERZ723892 | reverse complement strand
GAAAATCTATTGCTTTTATTGAAAGGAGGGGAGGTGCGGCTCCTCTCATGACTAAGGTCACGAGTCTCCGCCGCACCATGAAGATGAAATATAAAGTGAAGACGCAGCTGACGACGATGGTCCTGTTGACCCTCATGGCCTTTGGGTCCGTTCAAGCCAGCGATGCTGTGTCCGAAAAAGACAATTTTTATCAGGCCGTCAATGGAAAGATGCTGGCAGTGCAGAAAATCCGGCCGACTGAGGCTTCATGGTCCTGGTTTTCCGAACGGTCTTTAGACAATAAGAAAGCCTTGGGCAAGGAGTTGGAAACGGTTGCCGCCAAACAGGGAACCTATGCTAAGGGGACGGCAGAGCAAAAAATCGCCGACCTCTATGCCTGTGCTATCGACAATAAGCAGCGCAACGCTACGGCCCGGGCTCATCTGCAGGAACTGACCGGCCCCATTGAAAAGGCCCGGACCTTGCCGGAATTGACAGCGGCTTTACAAGCCGTCAGTGCTAAAACCGGGACGGATATCTTCGTCGGTTATACGGTCGACCGCCTGCCAACGGGTCTGCGCTATGTACCGCGTATCTTGACAGTGACGCCGTCCTTTACTAAGGATGAATTGGAAAAAGAACCCCAGCCCGGAGCTTGGAAGGCGTATCGGGAGTACGTTGCCCACGTCCTCGAAGAAGCCGGGGAAACGCCGGACCAGGCCACAGCCCACAGCGAAGCCATCTTTGCTATGGAAAAGGGCTTAGGGCCGCACTTGCTGACGAGCGAACAGCGTAATGATGTAACCGTTCAGAACCGCCTGTTATCGCGGGGGAAGCTGGAAAAACTTATGCCTAATATGAGCGGCAAGACGGTCCTGACCAACTTGGGCCTGAATAAAGAAAAACAATTTTTCTTATCGAATCCGGAGTATTTACAACAATTAGATGCTCTCTATGTACCCGATAATCTCGACCTGCTCAAGAGTTACGCCGTCTATCAGGTCTATAGCGGCTTTGCACCCAGCGCAGATATCAAACTGCGGGATCTGCAGCGCAATTATGCGCTCCAGCGCTTCGGCATCGCCCAGGCACAGGACGACAAGGAAACGGCGAGCCGTATGGTCCAGAACATGCTGTCTTACGAATTCGGCCAGATTTATATGAAAAATCATTGCACAGCGGCCATCATCAACGATGTGAAGACCATGATCAACGAAATCCGCCATGTCTATCAGCAGCGGCTAGAAGCCAATGACTGGCTCAGTCCGGCGACACGGGCTAAAGCTGTCGACAAGCTCAGCCATCTGCGCGTTTTTGTCGGTGGTCCTGCTGAAGATGACAAACCTATCATCGAAAGTATGCCTGATGTCATGGCCCCACAGGATGGTGGTGATTTGCTGGCCAATGTCATGCACAACGGCGCTTTGGAAAAACAGCAAGTCCATGCGTTATTGGGAACGAATTTTAATCCCAATAAGTGGTATGCCTTTGATCCTCAAGATGTCAATGCCGCTTATATCCCGGAAAATAACAGTATCACCATCCCTGCGGGCATCCTGCAGCCGCTGTTCTATGATGCCAAGGCCTCGCGCGGTGCCAACCTGGGCGGTATCGGCGTCGTTATTGGCCATGAGATTTCCCATGCCTTTGATCCGAATGGCAGCAAGTATGACAGCGAAGGCCGCCTGAAGAACTGGTGGAAGGCGAAAGACTACGAAGCCTTCCAGAAATTATCAGCCGCTTTCGGCCCTTATTACGATAGCTATACCTTTGGCAAAGGGCTCCATGAAAATGGCAAGCTCGTCAGCAATGAAGCTATTGCCGACTGCGGCGGCTTGTCCGTTGCGACAGAATTGTCTCATGGCGATAAAGGGACCTTGTGCGACTTATACCGTACCTTTGCCACGGTCTTTGCCACGAAGATGACGGATCAGCTGCTGCTCTACTTGGTCCAGAACGATCCCCATCCGACAGGAGAAGCCCGCGTCAACGGTGCTTTGTCGTCAACGAATGGATTCTATAAGGCTTACGATATCGAGCCCGGCGACGGCATGTATGTCGAGCCTCAGAAGCGGGTGCATTTGTGGTAGGGGGGTGTCGCATGAAGACTTCTGTTATCATGCGCAATCCCTTTTTTTCAAGTCGTTTGCCGTGGGTCGTGATTCGTTTGCCGTGAAGACTTAGAATTTTTAACAATCTGCTGTATAAGAATATCATTTTTCTTGCAGCTGTGAGGATTTTCGGCAAACGAACCACGCCAAACGAACCACAAAAGGGGCTTGTCGCTTAATGCGACAGCCCCTTTTTACGACAAACATTCCTTTACATCGTAAAATGTATGTGAGCGCTTTCTTTTCACTTGCATTATCGCTGGGAATACGGTACAATCGCAGTGAGCAATAGCTGTATATTGCACTAGTGGGACAAAAAACGTACCACTAGGAACAGAAACGTCAATCGTTACGTGTACGCGAGTAGAAAAGGAGAAGTCTGTATGCTGAAAAAAACAAAGATTGTCTGCACTTTAGGCCCCAGTTCCAATACCCCGGAAATTATCGAAAAGATGATTAAAGCCGGCATGAACGTTGCCCGCTTTAATTTCTCCCACGGTTCTCATGAAGAACATAAACAGCGCATCGACATGGTCCGCGCTGCCTCCCAGAAACTGGGTATCCCTGTAGCACTGCTCCTCGACACGAAAGGCCCGGAAATCCGTTTGGGCAAATTTAAGAATGGTTCGATTATGATGGAAGCCGGCAAGGACTTCACCTTGACAGCTCGCGATGTAGAAGGTGATGAAACCATTGCCTCTATGAACTATAAAGAACTACCGCAAGACGTCAAAGCCGGCGACCACATCCTCTTGTCGGATGGCCTGGTCAACTTGGAAGTCGTTAGCGTCGACGGCGAAGATATCCATACGAAGATCCTCAACAGCGGCAAGATGAGCGATCGCAAGCGCGTTGCCGTACCGGGCATTGCCATCAACTTGCCGGCTGTTTCTGAAACCGACGCGGACGATATCGAATTCGGTTGCCGCATGAATATGGACTGGATTGCCGCTTCTTTCATCCAGCGCGGCAAAGATGTCCTGACGATTCGCAAGATTTTGGAAAAACACGACAGCCACATGAAGATTATCTCCAAAATCGAATGTCAGGCTGCTGTCAACAATATCGACGATATCATTAAGATGAGCGACGGCATCATGGTCGCCCGTGGTGACCTCGGCGTTGAAGTCCCGGCGGAAGAAGTACCGATGCTCCAGAAAGTCCTCATCCATAAATGCCAGGCTGCGGGCAAACCGGTCATTACGGCGACGCAGATGTTGGAATCGATGTGCAACAATCCGCGCCCGACCCGTGCCGAAACGAGCGACGTTGCCAACGCCATCCTCGATGGCACCGACGCCATCATGCTCAGCGGTGAAACGGCTGGCGGCCTCTATCCGGTAGAAGCCGTAGAAACCATGGCCCGCGTCGCTACCTTTACGGAAAGCAACTTCACGCCGAAGTCCTATGAAGATGTCGATGCCGAATCGACGACGACGACCGAATCCATCGGCAAAGCCGTCGTCAAGATTGCCAAAGACCTCCACGCTGCGGCTATCATCGCTTCGACGGAACGCGGCGGCACAGCGCAGATGATTTCTAAATTCCGCCCGGCCTGCCCGATTGTGGCCGTATCGCCGCACGAAGCCATTGTCCGCCGCTTGCAGCTCAACTGGGGCGTCCAGGCTGTTACTGGTAAAGAAGCGAACGACACTGACGCCGTCGTCGATAACGCTATCTTTGCAGCCCTCGACAACGACCTCATCAAAGCCGGTGACCTAGTCGTTCTCACGGCCGGTGTCCCCGTTGCCAAAGCCGGTTCGACCAATATGATCCGCGTCCAGGTCGTCGGCGACGTTCTCCTCCGCGGTACCGGTATCGGCCGCAACTCGGCCATCGGTAAAGTCTGTGTCGCTGAATCGAAAGAAGATCTGGAAAAGAACTTCTCCGACGGCTGCATCCTCGTCCTCCGTTCGGCTCGCGCTGATTTCGTCGATTATATGAAACGGGCCAGCGCCATCGTTTCCGAAGAAGTCGGCCTGACCAGTGAATCGGCTATCGTCGCCATCACCCTCGGCATCCCGACCGTCGTCGGCGCTGCTCATGCCGTAGATACCCTGGAAAACGGCGAAATCGTCACGGTAGATGCTAGCCGCGGCACCATTTTCCGCGGTGAAGCCAACGCACGATAAACTCTCTTTTTACATTCCCATGAATTCCAGCATTTGCATCATGCCGGCTGGGAACGTATCTATGTCTAATGATTCCTGCAAAGTGTGTTCACCGCGGCTGCGGCAGAAGCCGAAGGAAATGGACGGGATGCCTTGGCTCATGGGGATATTGGCATCGGTACTGCCGGCAATGCAGGTTGTCGGCAGGCCGTGACGCTGGCGGATTGCCGTGATGCGGTCTGCCAGGGGATTGGCGTCCAGTCGGCTGCAGGGCCGTTCTCCGAGCAGCTTGGTTTTGATGTGAACTGTTTCCCCTTCGCTATGGGCTAAGAGGATTTGAAAGGTTTGGTCCAGCTTGTCCAGTTCGTCGGCGCTTTCTGAGCGCAAGTCGACGGTGAATACGGCCTTTGCTGCAATAGAATTGACCGTTGTGCCGCCCGTGATGGTGCCGACATTGTACGTTGTTTTTGGCTGGAGCGGTACGGACTGTGCATAGAGCTCATTAATGATGCGGGCTGCTTCGGCAATGGCATTGGACTGGCCGAAGTGCATCCAGCTGTGACCGCCAGCAGCTTCGACGGAGACAGCATAGCGGCGGGATCCGACGGCTGTCGTCACGAAGGTATCGAAAGTGCAATCAACGGCGACGACTTCATCAATACGGCCATGCCAGTCGGTCATGACCTGCCGCATCCCCTTGAGATTGCCTAGGCCTTCTTCGCCGACATCAAAGGCAAAGAGCAGGCCCTGCGGCGGCGTGAGTTGTAAATCGAAAAACATTTTTATAATAAATAATAGACCGGCAATGCTGGCACTGTTGTCGCTGCACGACGGCGCTGACAAAATATGACCTGTTTGGTGGATGTGGATTTCCTGCAAATCTTTAAATACAGTATCTATATGAGCGGTGTAAAGGGCAACCTTTTCACCGCTTTTTATATGGCAAGGATACAAAATATTGCCGGCTTCATCGCGATAGGCACTGCTAGCTCCCAAGCCATGTAAATATTGGAGAATCCATTCTCCCTTAGCTTGTTCGTGACCTGTTGGCGAAGGCAGCGAAATAATCTGACAAAGTAATTCCATAAAATCACAGCTGTGCTCCTGTACATATTGCTCAATCTCTTCATTCATGATAATGACCCCTCTCTCGTCATAGTAACCTTATTATAACATGGAAATGAACGCAGGCCCTTTACGAACCACGGTTTTTCCAGATGCGGCGTTCCGCCGCGACAGACTAAAACTAACAACGATGCTCAAAAGGAGCTGTCTCACGTGCGACAGCTCTTTTTTTTACCCATATATTCGAGTATCATATCTTTTAACTGCAAAAATGACCGCTTGCGTCAAAAAAACGTCGTTTTAGGACAAAGCTGTCTTGTCATCAAAATTATATTGTATAATGCAAATAGATAAGTTATCTCTTTGATTAATAGATGAAGTTTGAAAATATCATCTTTAAAATAAAACAGATAAATTGATTAAAACTGATGTTTTTTTGTTGAAATTTATCAAATAGCGTATAAAAATATAATTTTCAGCGAAATAATTTTATATTGTATTATAAGTGAGAAAGACAATTGTCTATACAAATAAAAAATAATTAAAGTGTTTTTACGGTAAAATACTCTGGAGCTGAAAAAAGGAGATGGAAGTTTATAAATAAGATTTATAAGGTAGTATGGAATACAGTTCGCAATTGTTACGTAGTTGAATCCGAACTGATTAGCTTGAAATCGGGCAGACATAGCACATCGAATGGCAAGTCTTCGAGTCTGAAAGTTACCTTGACCGTACTGGCGCTCTGCGGGATGACGGCTTTAGGAAGCTGAGTTGCTCCGGCGTACGCGGCCGATGCAGGTGCGGCAGTAGAAAGTCAGTATGTGGCAGTGCTTGTGAATGATAAAAACAACTATTACACAAACAATTGGGGCCGCAAAGTGCTATACGGTGAGGCAAGAACTTTTGGTGGCTATAGCTATCAAAAAGAAACAGTTTCTGATCAATCTTACTGGGTCCGTGACGGCTATACCATTAAGTACGAAAAAAAATAAACGATATCCCGGCGCTGAAAAAGACAATATCATTAAGGCTTACAAGACTAATTCTTACACGTCGGCCAGCGATGCAGGCCTTTTGAAATCGAATCAGATTATGGTCGAATCGGCAGGCGTTTCGACGCTAACTGGCGTCGACCTCGATGATGTCTCGGGCGGTACCTATGTCGGCGCAACGAATTCCGGCAGCACTTCCACGCCTTCGTCGTTCAACTACATGATTAAAGACGACAACGGCTCCTACATCGATGCCGGCAACAGCAACTACAGCACTCATTTTGCAGCGGCTGCGAAGAATTCGGACGGTACTTATTCCTACAACGGTGAAGTCCTTTCTAATGACAACCTCTACGTCATCTCTTTGACGGACCGCTACGGCGATACGACGAGCAAAGTCGGCGTCTTCCTGACGTCGAGCGGCAAAGTTTACACGGGTAAAGTCTTCGGTGCCAATAATGAAGTTCTGATGACGACGAAAAATGATGACGGCACATTGTACAGCTACTGGGGTGCGGATACGCCGGACCCGAACTCCAAATTGGCAGACATGACCATCGGCCAGTTCAACCAGGCCCTGGAAAAAGTCAACAACAACAGTAAAGCTGTAGCTGGCGACACGATTAAAGAAATCAAGACGACAGCTAAGACTGATGGTGGCGGTACTATTGACCTCATTCGCCGCGGCCAATACAACTCTGCAACGGGTCAGTATGAAGGCGAACACAAAGTAGGTAGTGGCATTACGATTACCAGCCGTGGTGGTACGAATGGCAAAGACGTCAAAATCAATTTCAGCAATGGAACCACCGGAGTTGACGTTGCTGCTGGCTCGAAAGTGGAAGCTGTAGGAACCCAAGAAGCCACTACTGGTCTTACCATTAATGGCAAAACGTACAACATCAAGACCGGTCAGAACTACACGAGTGGGGATAATGTAAGTATCAGTGCTGACAATGTGATTTCTGCTACCAACACGACCTTGGTTGCAGGAGATGCAGAAAAGAAAGGTGACAGTTATATCGTTAAGGATACGGCCGGAAATAAAGTTACTCTGAAAGACGTAGCCAGCGCTGCGACCGTGACCCAAAATTACAATACTTTGAATACAAAAGTTGAAGCCGCTAAGACAACTTTGGCAAATGGCACGAACACGACCGTTGAATCTTCGACGGTAGCAGAGGATGGTCATACGGAATACAAAGTCAATCTCAATGAAAAGGTCAACTTGGGCGATACGATTCAGCTCAATGGCTCCGATGGCTCCATCAGTGCTAAATCGGGCGGCGCGAAGTTGTCTTTCAACAACAACGGCTTGACGGTTTCCCAGGCTAAGAATGGCGTGACTAATGAAACGAGAATCAATGGAGCTGAGATTACGGTCGACGGTGGTATCGGTAACCAGACAACTATCAAAGGTTCGATGGCTAGTATCGGCAGCGTCCTAGTCAACGGCGGTGGTGGAACAGCTACGATTAGTGGCCTGACCAATAAAACGACGAAGTACGCAGGTTTTGCAACATCTGGCCGGGCAGCAACGGAAGAACAGCTGAAAGAAGTCTCGGGTCAGGCCAGTGAAGCCATCACGAAGGCCAACAAGGGCTGGAACCTGACGACTAACGGTGCAGCTGCTAGCAAAACTAACATTGCTCCGGACGGCACGGTAGACTTCTCCAGCGACGATGGCAATCTGGTCATCAGCAATGCTGGTGTAAACCTCTCGTTCGCCCTGAATAAAGACATCAAAGTCGACAGCATTACGGCCAAGACCGACGGCGGCCAGCTGAATATCAAGTCGGAAGTCAACATGAACAACCAGAAGATTACCAATCTGGCTAATGGCGAAATCGCTAAAGGATCGAAAGACGCCGTCAATGGTGGACAGATTTACGATCTGAAGCAAAACGTCTCTACCAATACGGAAAATATCAATATCCTGAACGAGGCTGTCGTTGCTAACGCAGAAAACATCAACAGCTTGAGCCATTCGCTCAACAAGCTGGATAGCCGCATCAATCGCGTCGGTGCTGGCGCAGCCGCTCTGGCAGCCCTCCACCCGCTCGATTTTGACCCGGACAACAAGTGGGACTTCGCAGCTGGTTATGGCAACTATGCCGGCGCCAATGCAGTCGCTATCGGTACCTACTATCGCCCGAACGAAAACACCATGTTCAGCATCGGTGGCAGCTTCGGCGGCGGTGAAAACATGATCAACGCCGGCGTCAGCTTCAAACTCGGCAGCGGCAGCAGCGGTATCACGACGTCCAAGACGGTCATGGCTAAGAAGATTAAAGAACAAGATGAACTCCTGAAAGCACAGGATGCTAAGATGAAAGAACAAGATGAAAAGATTGCTAAACTGGAAGCTCTCGTAGCTCAGCAAGGCGAAATGATTCGACAGGCACTGGGCAAGAAATAGTGTCATCCAGAAGGCTTCGCATGAAGGTTCCGGCCCTCATGCGGGGCCTTTTTAGGTTTGATGTGATGGTGTAGATTTTGCAAGTCGCAAAAAACACACGGCCCGTGGCCGTATGCGTAGGGGCTGAATTGTAGGGGCTCGCACGTGGCGAGCCCGCTAGAGAAATTTGGGCATAACCTATTCTGGCATTCCTGGCGTGTTTTTACGAACCACGAGCCACTAATTTCTCTTTTGGTTGTAAATGCAACAGAAATGTTCCTTTCTTTTTGTTATACTTTACATGTACTCGATGAGAGCAGAGAATTACGAATCACCCATTCATTTATATGTCTATAATATAGGAGGTTTTCCCCATGACAAAAGAAAAACAGATGTTTTGTTTCCAGTGTGAACAGACCGCTATGGGTACTGGCTGTACCGGTTGTGCCGGCGTTTGTGGCAAATCGGCTGTTGAAGCTGGCTTGCAGGATGTTTTGACTGGCGCCCTCGTCGGCTTGGCCCGTACCTGTCAGACTGCCGTTCCGACGGCTAAGACCTATCGTACCATCCTCGAAGGCATGTTCACGACCATTACCAACGTCAACTTCAATACGACGACGACCCAGGCTATGATCGATAAGGTTCACGCTGAAGCCGCTGCCCTTTCATCCACTCCCGCAGCTGACTACGACATGAACCAGATGTGGAACGCTGACGAAGATATCCGTTCCCTCAAATCGCTCATCCTCTTCGGTATGCGCGGCATGGCTGCGTATGCTTATCACGTCCTCATGCTCGGCAAATCGAGTGAAGAAGTCGATTTCTTCTTTGTCAAAGGCTTATCGGCTATCGGCGAAGACTGGGGCATGGATGAACTCCTCCCGATTGTAATGGAAACAGGCAAAGTCAACTTGACCTGCATGGCCCTCCTCGATGAAGCCAATACGACGACTTACGGTACACCGGCTCCGACGACGGTTCCTTTGACTGTTGAAAAAGGCCCGTTCATCGTCGTCACCGGTCATGACCTGAAAGATTTGGAACTTCTCCTCAAACAGACCGAAGGCAAAGGCATCAATATTTACACGCATGGTGAAATGCTCCCGGCTCACGCTTATCCGGAATTGAAGAAATACAAACACCTCAAAGGTAACTTCGGCACGGCTTGGCAGAACCAGCAGAAAGAATTCGATGGCGTTCCCGGTGCTTTCTTGTTCACGACGAACTGCCTCATGCCGCCTCGTAAATCTTACATCGACCGCGTCTTCACGACGGAAGTTGTCTCTTTTGACGGCGTAACCCACATCGGCGAAGATAAAGACTTCACGCCGGTCATCGAAAAAGCCTTGGAACTCGGCGGCTATGCAGAAGATCAGCACTTTACCGGCATCAACGGTGGCAGCACGGTTACGACGGGCTTCGGCCATGGTACGGTACTCTCCGTAGCTGACAAAGTCATCGACGCTGTCAAAGCCGGCGCTATTAAACACTTCTTCCTCGTCGGCGGTTGCGACGGCGCTCGTCCGGGCCGTAACTACTATACGGAATTCGTCAAAAAGACTCCGGCTGATACGGTCGTCCTCACGTTGGCTTGCGGCAAATACCGCTTTAATGACCTCGACCTCGGCACTATCGGCGGTTTACCGCGTATCATGGACATGGGTCAGTGCAACGACGCATACAGCGCTATCCAGGTAGCTGTCGCTTTGGCAAAAGCCTTTGATTGCGGCGTCAACGATTTGCCGCTTTCCATGGTTCTCTCTTGGTATGAACAGAAGGCTGTCTGCATCCTCTTGACCCTCCTCTCCTTGGGTATCAAGAACATCTACCTCGGCCCGACACTGCCGGCTTTCCTTTCCAAAAATGTCCTCAACTACTTGGTAGAAAACTTCAACATCACTCCGACCAGCACGCCGGAAGCTGACCTCAAAAAGATTTTGGGCTAAGGCCGTGTAACTACAAACTTAATACTCAAAAAGAGCTGCCGCGATGCGACAGCTCTTTTTTTGCATGGTTCGTAAATTTTTCGCCTGACTGCGATTGTATAGGGGACGGCAAAAGCCTTTCTGGCCCGTCAGGTACCGACCATCGGAAGGTGCAGGACGGTTGCCGGAACGGACAGCAACGCTGGCCGTCTTGCGGGCGCTTTAGCGCCTTGGCTACTTGCGGAATTACGGATTCTACGGTAATATAAACGTATACTAATCTTATTATATGCAAATGGGAGGCTTTTATTATGGCAGACAATAAAACTTACGCTGTGTTCCAGACGAATCGCGGCGATTTTACGGTAGAACTTTTTGTTGACAAAGCACCGATTACGGTAGAAAATTTTGTTAATTTGGCAAAATCCGGCTTTTATGATGGTACGATTTTCCATCGCATCATTGCCGATTTCATGATCCAAGGCGGCGACCCGACGGGTACGGGCTGCGGCGGCTCGAAGCAGACGATTCCCGATGAATTTGGCCCGGGCCTCGATTTCAGCGAACCTGGCGTCCTGGCTATGGCTAATGCGGGCCCCAATACGGGTAGTTCTCAGTTTTTCGTGACGGTTGTCCCGACACCGTGGCTCCAGAATCATCACTCTATTTTCGGCAAGGTCGTCAAGGATTATGACGTCGTCGAAGGTATTAGCAAGGTCAAAACCAATTTTGCAGATAAACCCTTGGAAGATGTTGTCCTGAATACGGTGAAGATCGTTACGGAAGAAGCCTAAGGGCTTCATGTTATATTATACGTATATGGTGCGCTGCGCCGACCAGTCTTTATATACGGGCTGGACGCTGGATGTGCCCCGTCGGGTCGCAGCGCATAATGACGGCAGAGGGGCTAAGTATACCCGTTCCCGTCGCCCTGTAACCCTGGCCTGGTGCCAGGGTTTTCCTACAAAACACGAAGCCATGCATTGGGAATGGCAGATCAAGCAGTGGACGAAAGAGAAGAAGGAGAAGCTCTGCCGGGAACAACTTTTGGTAACCGATGAGAGAGGATGATTGGAATGAGATTATGGAAAAAGTGGCTGACGACAATCGTTGCCAGTCTGTCTCTCTGCGTGGCACCTGTCGCCATCGCGTCGGCTGCGTCGACGGCGCAGATCCTGCTTTACGGGGCGGCGACTATGGTTTTGGCCAAGCAGCAACTGCTCCAGATGGATAATAACAACCAGAAGCAGATGCTGGCCAATACGCAGGCCAAGACCGGTGTCGTCGATAATGAAGCTTACAGCGACCGCTTGGAAAATATCCAGCGCAACCTCGTAGCGACGGGCCTGATTAAGCGCAATTACGATGTCTATGCCAATCCCTCGACGGATTTGAATGCTTTTGAAACGATTGGCGGCGTCATTTCCGTCAATAAAGGGATGCTCGATGCCCTCAACGACGACGAACTGGCCTTTACGCTGTGCCATGAAATGCAGCATGGTGAAAAGCGTCATGCCATCAACGGCGTCCTCAAGAGCATCGGCATTTCAACGCTTGTCGACGTATCCCTCGGTGGCAATGCCGATGTCCTGGATATTCTCCTGGGCAGTGTAGCTGTCAATTACATCGACAATGAATTCGTCACGATGGACCAGGAAAAACAGGCCGATGCGGCGGGCTTCAATGTCTTCAAGAACACGGCTTACAATGTCGGCGGAGCCGCTTCGTCCATGCAGTACGTCTATGAACAGTACGGTGAGCTGTGGCAGGAAGGCTTCAAGCGCATCATCAGTCCGAATAACCATCCTCAGATGTCGAGCCGCATTGAAAAGCTGGCCGGCCGCATGACTTTGTGGTCAGGCAACCGCGTCCAGGTTGGCGGCAATACCGTCTATGTCAATGCCAAACCCGTCGTCACACCGGCTGCAGCTGGGACGTATTCGTCGCGACGCCGGGCTTTCCTGGTAGCGGGGAATCTGGCCCGGGCTACGCATGACGTCTACGGCGAAGCGACAAGGGATAACAAAGTCGTTGCGGAAGCGATGAACAAGAAACAGCCGTCGTGGAAGGTAGCGTCCCGCGGCGACGACGTCTACGTCAATGGCTTGCGCATCATGACTTGTGTTGACGGCGATGATCAGCCGGTTATCGTCAAGAATATTCAGTCGGCCCTGGAAGCTAAACCGGCCATGTTGAGCAAGAAAGAAATCCAGAAGCAGAATAAAGCTTGGACTCAAAAGTACGGTTATAAGAAGGAAAAGAAGGAGAAGAATGCGTAAACAATTAGCTTTTGTCACGGCCCTCATAACCTTGACCTTGGGTGTCGGCATCTTTGCCGGTGCCCGCCAGTCGACGGATTCCCACAGTGTCGATGTGGTCCTGGAAGAAGCGCGGCAGCATGCGACGGCCGATAGTGATGACGTGCCGGCTCTGCGGGAAAAACCACATGTCACCCTTCATTATCCGGCGACGGATCCGGCTGATGCTCATCCCATTCTGCGCTGGAGCCGTGTTGACGGAGCGGTCATGTATGATGTGCAGATCTTGAAGAAAGAAGAAGAAAAAGGCGATGGCGGTAAAGTCAGCACGTCTTATGAGCCTTTCATGGACGACCAGAAAGCCTATGCGACGGGACTGGAACTGGATTTACCTGATACGTTCTTGGGACAGGTCTTTTACTGGCGCGTCCGCGGCCTTGATTTAAAGGGTCGGCCGGTTAGTGAATTTTCGGATATTGAAGAAGCACATGTCGATATTTTCCAGCCTTTTACGGAAAAGCCGACGCCTTTATCTTTTTTCAACCAGGGACCGGGACAGGCCTTGCTCTACCCAGTCTATGACTGGATTGCCGTACCGGGAGCTGCCAAGTATGAAGTGGAAATCCTCAATGACTTGCCAGAAGACCCAAATGGTACGGCGCCGTCGATTCATCGCATCGATAGCTATACGCCGCAATATGCCCAGCAGTACGACCAGAAAGCTCGTATGGGCAATAAGCCTTTTTACTGGCGCGTCCTGGCTTTGGACGGGGCAGGCAATCCTATCGGTGGTTATTCCGATGCCTTGCCTTTTGAACTGGACCCAGCGGCGGAACAGGGCGTAGTTGCTATCTTTGGCGACAGTATCAGCCACGGTGGCGGCAGCATTTCTTATTCGCCGACAGATTGGGACTTCAGTTATGCTTCGTATCTCATGTTCCCCACGATTAACCTGGCTCAGAGCGGCGATACGAGTGCCATGGGCGTCGCACGCTTCGACCGCGATGTCCTGCCCTTCAAGCCGTCGTATGTCATCATTCTCATCGGCTCTAACAGCCTTCGTGCTGGCGTGCCGGCAGGTGAAGTTATCGGCGACTTGCAGACGTTGAAGGAAAAATGCCTGAGCCATGGCATCAAACCCGTTTTTCTGACCATTCCACCGCTCAACCCGAAGAATATCAAGGCTGCCTTCGACCAGGATACGGCCGACGATTGGCGCGGCGCTATTGCCGAAGTCAACGACTATATCGATAGACAGGTTCATATCGACATCACGCCGGGCATGGTCGACAGTCATGGCGAACTAAAGACTGAACTGGCCTTAGACGGTCTCCATCTGGACCCGCCGGGCAAAAAAATGATGGCCGCTGCCATCAATAATGCCTGGGCCAGCATCACAGAATTACCCGATAGTGCTTGGAATTAAATCCGGGTTTGTAGGGGTCGCCCCTGCAGAAAAGGAGCTGTCGCAATGCGACAGCTCCTTTTTTTACACCATCTCCAGTAATCGCTTGGCTGTGAACTGGTCGGTGATGAGAACGTTGGCGTAGCCTCCTTTTAAGGCTGCCCGGATGCTGGCGATTTTACCTTCGCCGCCGGACAGGAGGATGCTGTATTCTTTGTTGCGCAGGTCATCGAGAGCGATGCCGACGGTGCGGTCGTTCAGCTCTTGACTGGAAATTTTGCCGTCTTTATCGAATAATCGGGAGCAGATGTCGCCGACGGCATGGCTCTTGAGATAAGCCTTTTCCTGGGTATCGGTATAGCCTAGGCGGAAGAATAAGGCGTTGTCGCGGACGGTACCGACGCTGAAGATGGCGATGTTGGCATTGCGCCCCAGTTCCAGGACGCGCTTGATGTGGCGGTCGCGATAGACCATCTCTTTGACTTGCTTTGAGTCAAAGAGAACCGGCAAGGGCAGGTACTGGGCGATGGTTTCGTAGTTTTTAGCGAATTTTTCCAATATTTCATTGGCGTAAGTCTCGCTGGTCGAAAGGGTGATGCCCCCTTCAAGCTGAACGATTTGGGCGCCCTTCAGGGGATGAGGAATGAGCTGGTGGGACAGGCTGTGCAAGGTCGTTCCCCATCCGATACCGATGATGTCCCCGTCCTGGATGATTTCATTGATATAGGCGGCACCGCGCTGGCCGATATATTTCTTGACTTCTTCTTCGTCTTCAATGGGGGCATTGGCAATGCAGACTTGGCGCAGGCCGTAAGCGGCAGCGACTTTTTGGGCTAGCTGCCCATGGTCTTCGATGGGGTCGAAGATTTCGATGCGTACAAAGCCCATGTCTTTGGCGTACTGCAAGAGCCGGGAAACGGATGGCCGGGACAGTTGCAATTCCTTGGCGATATCGGCTTGGCTAAAGCATGACTGATAATATAATTTGGCTGCGCTGATGGCTAGTTTATTCTTATTATGTTGCATACAAATCCATCCTTAAGATAAAATGGTAAATTTATATAATCCTCTGACGAAAAAGTAGTAGCGAATACAAACATATTCTTTTTCATTATCGCATTTTTGTTCAGGGAAATGCAAGGGTAAATTCAGAAATAGGACTTTTTATGCATACTATATTTTGCATAAAAATTATAGCTTGTTTTGTGGCTATACGTAAAGTGAAAATATGTAAATATTTAGTTGAAATAATGTGCTGAGTGATGTATCATGAAATCACGGAAAATCCTCTATGCAGGTAGCGAAAGAACATACCAGTATAATTGATGAAAGGAGCAATGTTATTATGCAAGACAAGCAATATGTCATGGCCCTTGATGCCGGCACTACGAGTAATCGCGCTATTATTTTCGATAATGAATCACACATCGTCAGCGTCAGCCAGAAAGAATTCATTCAGTATTTCCCCAAACCGGGCTGGGTAGAACACGATGCCAATGAAATCTTCCACAGCATGGTCGAAGTCATGCGCGAAGCCTTGGCACAGGCCAATATGACGGCTAGCGAAATCTCGGCAATCGGTATCACCAACCAGCGTGAAACGACCGTCGTCTGGGATAAGAATACCGGGAACCCCGTATACAACGCCATCGTTTGGCAGTCCCGCCAGACCGCACCGATTTGTGAAGAACTTAAAGCCCGTGGCTTAGTCGATGAATTCCGTGATAAGACAGGGCTGGTCATCGATGCTTATTTCTCGGGTACGAAGGTCAAATGGATTTTGGATAACGTCGAAGGCGCTCGGGAAAAAGCTGAAAAAGGCGATCTCCTCTTCGGGACCATCGATTGCTGGCTGGTTTGGAAATTGACTGGCGGCGAAGTCCACATTACAGACTATTCCAACGCATCCCGTACACTTATGTTCAACATTAAAGAACTGAAATGGGATGACCAACTCCTTGAATATTTAACCGTACCGAAATGTATGCTCCCGGAAGTCCGGCCATCCAGTGAAGTCTATGGCTGCACAGACCCGGCTATCCTCGGCGGGCCGGTCAACATCGCCGGTATCGCTGGTGACCAGCAGGCAGCCCTCTTCGGTCAGACCTGTTATGAACCGGGCATGGCCAAGAACACCTATGGTACCGGTTGTTTCATGCTGATGAATACGGGGACGACGCCGATTCCTTCTAAGAACGGCTTGGTTACGACTATTGCTTGGGGCCTCGACGGCAAAGTCGAATATGCCCTCGAAGGCTCTATCTTCGTCGCCGGTTCGGCTATTCAGTGGCTCCGCGACGGCCTGCGTCTCATTGATACGGCTCCTGATTCGGAATGGGTTGCTAAACGCGTTTCCGATTCGGATGGCGTCTATGTCGTACCGGCTTTTGTTGGCCTCGGCGCTCCCTACTGGGATATGGATGCCCGCGGCCTGATTATCGGCATTACCCGCGGCACCAAGAAATCTCACATTGTTCGTGCTACCCTCGATTCTATGGCTTACCAGACGAAAGATGTCCTCGGTGCCATGGAAGCAGACTCTGGCATCAAACTGGCTGCCCTCAAAGTTGACGGCGGCGCTGTTGCTAATAACATGCTCATGCAGTTCCAGGCCGATATCCTCGGCGTTCCTGTCGACCGTCCGCAGGTCATCGAAACGACGGCTCTCGGCGCCGCTTATCTGGCTGGCCTGGCTGTCGGCGTCTGGGATTCCAAAGAAGAACTCGTATCGAGCTGGAAACTCCAGAACCGTTTTGAACCGACCATGGATCCGGAAAAAGCAGCAGGTTACTACAAAGGCTGGCGCAAAGCTGTTAAGCATGCAATGCACTGGCTCAGCGATGAAGACTAAGAGAGAGGTGCTAGCATCATGATGTTTGATAACTTATTAGGAGAATTTATTGGGACGATGGTCCTCATCGTCTTTGGGGCCGGCGTCTGCGCCTGCAACACGTTGACCAAATCGAAAGGCCAGAACGGCGGCTGGATCTGTATCACTGCAGGATGGGGTTTTGCCGTAACCCTCGGCGTTTACACGGCAACGACTTTAGGAGCTCCGCAAGGCGACTTGAACCCGGCTGTCACCTTGGGCAAGACGATGATCGGGATTTACAGTGTTCCCCAGTTCTTCGCTACGTCCATCGCTCAGATTTTGGGCGGTATCGTCGGCGCAGCCATCGTTTGGCTGGCATACCTGCCGCACTGGGCTGAAACGGAAGATAAACCATCGAAGCTCGGTATCTTCTGTACGGCTCCGGCTATCCGCAACTATCCGGCTAACTTCCTTTGCGAATTTATTGCGACCTTCTTCCTGATGTTCATCATCTGGATGATTTTCTCCAATAAAGTCGGTGCCATTCCTCCAGGAGTCGGCCCGTATATCGTCGGTATCCTCATCTGGGTTCTGGGCATGAGCCTTGGCGGTCCTACTGGGTACGCTATGAACCCGGCTCGAGATTTAGGCCCGCGTATTGCTCATGCTATCTTGCCGATTGCTGGTAAAGGCGGTTCGGACTGGGCTTATGCCTGGGTCCCTGTCCTCGGCCCGTTGGCTGGTGCCTTTGCTGCTTACGTCGTAGCGATGGCTTTGAATGTCTTCTAATCTAATTTTATATATGGTTTTGGGAAAGGGCTTGTCATTCTTCGGCAAGCCCTCTCCTTTACTTGAAGTTACAAATTTGCTTATTAAATTTGAACATAATTTCATAGTTAAATAAAGGTAATATTTCTACATTTTTTTATGAAAAAATGGTATAAGTTGAAAATGTGAAAATATGTAAAAACAGTATTGCAATTATTTTCACAAACCGATATAATAAGGGCATCAAAGATAGTGATACTTGGTATTTACAGAGAAAGAGGTTGTGAACATGACAAAACAAGCAGATGTCGTCGTAATTGGCGGCGGTATTACCGGCACAGCCATTTTGCACGAATTGGCAAAGTACAATCTTCGTGCAGTCCTGGTTGAACAGGAACCGGAACTGGCTGCTGGCACGACAAAGGCCAACAGTGCCATCCTTCACGCAGGTTTCGATGCGCCTACAGGTAGTATGAAGGCCCGCATGAACGTTGCAGGCAATGCGATGTATCATGAATTGAAAGACGAATTGGATCTGGACATCCGCTGGTCCGGCTCGTATGTAGCTGCCCTCGACGATGAACAGATGGCTGTCCTTCAGGAACTCCTCGAACGGGGCAATGCCAACGGCGTTCCGGGACTGAAAATCGTCAGCGGCGATGAAATGCGTAAAGAAGAACCGAATGTCAGCAAAGACATCAAAGGTGCGCTCTGGGCTCCGACTGCCGGTATCTGCTGGCCTTTCGGATTGGCCCTGGCCTTTGCGGAAAACGCTGTAATCAACGGTGCCGAAGTCATTCGTGAATGTCAGGTTACGGGTATCACCGTAGAAGATGGCGCTGTCAAAGCTGTCGAAACGGATAAGGGCACTATCGAAACGAAATACGTCATCAATGCCGCCGGTGTCCACGCCGACGAAATCAGCCGCCTTGCTGGAGACGATACCTTTAAGATTCATCCGCGCCGCGGCGAATACATCCTCTTTGATAAAACAGCACAGAAAGACCTCGTTTACTCGCCGATTTTCCCGACACCGACGAAGATGGGTAAAGGCATCCTGGTCTGTGCGACGACACATGGCAACGTCTTTGTCGGCCCGAATGCCCAGGACATGCCCGATGAAGAAAAAGACGATACGGCTGTTACCATTCCAGGCATGGATGACATCCTGGACAAAGCCCGCCGTCTGGTCCCCAATATCCCTGTCGGTGCTACGATTACGGAATTTGCCGGCGTCCGCGCCGTATCCAGCACGGGCGATTTCATCCTCGGCCCGTCGGAAAAGACGAAAGGCCTCATCCAGGCTGCCGGCATCCAGTCGCCGGGCCTGACTTCGGCTCCGGCTATCGCCAAATACCTCGTCGACGGCATCGTCGCTGAAACTGGCGTTGTAGCCAAAACAGATTACAAGAAAGGCCGTCCGGCTCAACCTTGTTTCCGCATGATGGCTGAAGCAGACCAGAAAGCCCTCATCGCTAAAGATCCCCGCTACGGCCGCGTTATCTGTCGCTGCGAAACGATTACGGAAGGGGAAATCGTCGATGCCATCCATCGCCCAGTCGGTGCCCGCACCGTCGACGGTGTCAAACGCCGCACGCGTGCCGGTATGGGCCGCTGTCAAGGTGGCTTCTGCGGACCTCGTGTTACACAGATTTTGTCCCGTGAATTGAACATCCCCGTTACGGAAGTGCGGAAAGAAATGCGTAATTCTTATATGTTCTACAACAAAGAAAGCGGAGGTAAAGCATAATGGGTGAACAACTTTATGATATTATCATCGTTGGCGGCGGCCCGGCAGGCTTATCCGCTGCCTACAGCGCTTGGCAGAATGGCGCTAAAAAAATTCTCGTCCTCGAACGTGACCGTGAAGCTGGCGGTATCCTCCAGCAGTGCATCCACAATGGTTTCGGCCTCCATCACTTCAAAGAAGAACTGACCGGTCCGGGCTATGCCCAGCGCTGCTACGATTTAGTCAAAGATAAACCGGAAATCGAAATCCTCGTCGATACCATGGTCCTCAGCGTCAACCCGGACAAGACGGTCACCGCTGTTAGCCCGGCTCACGGACTGATGAAAGTACAGGGCAAGACGATTATCCTCACGATGGGTTGCCGCGAACGTACACGCGGTGCCATCCGTATCCCTGGCTATCGTCCGGCTGGCGTCTTCACGGCTGGTGCGGCTCAGCGCATGGTCAACATGGAAGGTTATCTGCCGGGTAAGAAAATTGTCATCCTCGGTAGTGGCGATATTGGCCTCATCATGGCCCGCCGTATGACCTTGGAAGGCTGTAAAGTCCAGGCTGTCCTGGAAATCTGCCCCTTCTCGAACGGCTTGACCCGTAATATGGTACAATGCCTGTATGACTATGATATTCCTTTGTATCTGTCCCATACCATTACGGCCATTCATGGGAAAGACCGGGTCAATGGCATTACGGCAGCCAAAGTCGATGACCATATGAAACCCATTCCGGGCACGGAATTCGACATCGACTGCGATACGTTGCTCTTGTCCGTCGGCTTGATCCCGGAAAATGAATTGTCCCGCGGCTTAGGTTTGGCTATGCATCCGCTCACCAATGGTCCTATCGTCGACCAGCATCGTGAAACGAGCCTTCCCGGTATCTTTGCAGCTGGTAACGTCGTCCACGTCCATGACCTGGTAGACTTCGTATCAGAAGAAGCTGAAATCGCCGGTAAATACGCTGCCCTCAAGGCCCAGGAACAGCTGCCGGAAGACGTAGCCGACGTCAAAGTCGAAGCTATTGACGAAGTCCGTACCTGTGTCCCTCAGCATATCCGCGCTACGGCAGAAGGCGAAACAATCCGGTTGTTCATGCGTGTTCGCAAACCGATGAAGAAAGTCCGCCTCACTGTCAAGAGCGGTGATGATACGCTGCTGACGAAAGTCCTCCCCGTCGCCAAACCAAGTGAAATGATCGCCGTCAACGTACCGGCTGAAAAAGCCAAGGGCCATCATGCGGATTGGACCGTTTCCGTAAAGGAGGAAGCATAACATGAGTGTAGAAACGAAACAATTGAACTGCATCAACTGCCCGCTGGGCTGCTTGCTTACTGTTACCTTGGAAGACGGTAAGATTACCAAAGTCACAGGTAATACGTGCCCGCGCGGTGAAAAATATGCCCATCAGGAATTGACGAACCCGCAGCGCATGCTGACCTCGACGGTCCGCATCGAAGGCGGCGAACTGCCGCTCCTGCCGGTCGTATCTAAGACGACTTTGCCGAAAGGCCGGATCCTCGACTGTGCAGCAGCCCTGCGCAGCGTAGAAGTTAAAGCTCCGGTCCATACAGGCGACGTCATCGTCAAAGATATCTTGGGCCTCGGCGTAGATATCGTGGCTAGCCGCGATATGGGCAAAGAATAAGCATTGGTACCAATATTCCCTCTTACATATACCGAAAAGGCGCTGTCGTATGAAGACAGCGCCTTTTTATGTAGCCGGTTTACCCTGTTGAGCAGGCGAAGCCTGCGAAATATAACCCACCCGCTATGCGGGTGCGCGGTGTTAGTTATACTAAAAAAATCACCTTTCCTATATAATAGAGGTGTCCAAGCCACTATTACGACAAACAAGGAAAGGTGATTTATATGGCGAAGAAAGCCAATGATTTAGCACACACCAAATGGATGTGCAAGTATCATATCGTCTTCACGCCTAAGTATAGACGAAAAATTATTTATAATCAATATAGACGCGATTTGGGAAGTATCTTAAGGCAGCTATGTAATTATAAAGGGGTTGAAATTATAGAAGGGCATCTTATGCCCGACCATGTACATATGTTAGTAAGCATTCCTCCGAAATTGAGCGTTTCTTCTTTCATGGGATACTTAAAAGGAAAATCGGCGCTAATGATGTTCGATAGGCACGCCAATCTCAAGTATAAGTTTGGGAACCGTCATTTTTGGTCAGAAGGATATTACGTCAGCACCGTAGGGCTTAATGAAAAAACAATCCGAAAATATATCCAAGACCAAGAAAGAGCAGACATTATCCAGGATAAATTAAGTGTAAAAGAATATGAAGATCCGTTCAAGTCTTGATTGGTGTTGGGGCAATCCCTTTAGGGATACGTGACGAGTGAAATGCACAGTGGCTTGAACAAAGTGAAAGCCAGCGCCTTGAGATGCTGGCTTTCAGCAACAAAGGCTTATAGCCGTCAGCCGAGCCACCCGTTTTACGGGTGGAGGCGACCATGTATTCGTTGGATGATGGTCTACTTATTTCGTTTTCTGCTGGATGAAGCCCGGCGTCGTGAGGTAACGGTCGCCATTATCCGGCAGGAAGGCTACGATAGTCTTACCAGCGTTTTCCGGACGTTTTGCGACTTCCGAAGCGGCATAGAGGGCAGCACCGCCAGAGATACCGATGAGGAGGCCTTCAGATTCGGTGAATTTCTGGGCTGTTTCATAAGCCTGTTCTGTCGTGACTGTGAAGACTTCGTCGTAGATCTTAGTATCCAAGGTTTCCGGAACAAAGTTTGCGCCGATGCCCTGAAGTTTATGCGGGCCTGCATGGCCTTCAGAAAGGAGCGGCGAATCTTTCGGTTCGATAGCGATGATCTGGACGGACGGTTTCTTTTCTTTGAGGTACTGGCCGACGCCGGAAAGAGTACCGCCTGTGCCGACACCAGCTAAGAAGATGTCGATAGCGCCGTCTGTATCTTCATAGATTTCCGGGCCCGTCGTCAAGCGATGGATTTCCGGATTGACCGGGTTGGTAAACTGGCCGGGGATGAAGGAATTGGGAATTTCTTTAGCCAATTCGTTGGCTTTATCGACGGCGCCTTTCATGCCGGTTTTGCCCGGTGTGAGGACGATTTCAGCGCCATAAGCGGAGATGAGGTTGCGGCGTTCAATAGACATGGTTTCCGGCATAGTGAAGATAGCGCGGTAACCTTTGGCAGCTGCGACGGCAGCCAGGCCGATACCGGTGTTGCCGCTGGTCGGTTCGATGATGACCGAGCCTTCTTTGAGGATGCCTTTCTTTTCAGCATCTTCGATCATGGCTTGGGCGATACGATCTTTAGCAGAACCTGCCGGGTTGAAAGCGTCGAGTTTTACCAAGAGATTGGCCGTAACGCCAGTAGCGCTGTTGTAGCGTTCCGGTTTCAATAAGGGTGTGTTGCCGATTAACTGTAACATAGATGTGTAGATTTTACTCATGAGAAATCTCTCCTTTTCCTATGATTCATCCCCCGATGAATGCAAAATATATTGAAAACATGATAAGGTATACCAATTGGGTATAGATTTTATGTACACCTATACTGGATTTTTTCATTTCCGTATAGGGTGACAACGAATTTGGTTATTTCAAAGGCCGCATCTTGCCGGCGCAGCGTTCATCATGCTGCTGGTCCATCATTTCCACGCGGTTCTGCAGGATGGCTACCTGATGCTGCAAGGCGATAATCTGGTCTTCGATGGGATCGGGCAGGCGGTTATGGTTGAGGTCGACGTCGCGTTCGCTGTGGCTGGCTTTGATGCGTTTTCCCTGCTGGACGACGACGCGGCCTGGGATGCCGACGACTGTCGAGTACGGCGGCACTTCTTTGAGGACGACGGAACCGGCGCCGATTTTTGCGCCTTCGCCGACGGTAAAGGAACCGAGTACTTTGGCGCCGCAGGCGACGACGACATAGTCGCCGATGGTCGGATGGCGTTTGCCCTTTTCCTTACCTGTCCCGCCGAGGGTCACGCCCTGATAGAGGGAGACGTTGTTGCCAATGACCGTCGTTTCTCCGATGACGATGCCCATGCCATGGTCGATGAACAGGCCTTCGCCAATCTGAGCGCCGGGATGGATTTCGATGCCCGTAAAGAAGCGGGAAATAGTGGAAATGATACGGGCCGTGACAAACCACTGATGCTTGTAGAAGAAGTGGGCCAGGCGATGGGCCCAGATGGCATGAAGGCCAGAATAGCAAAGCAAGACTTCCAGCGTATTCTTAGCGGCTGGATCGCGGTCCTTGATGACGCGAATGTCGTTGCGAAGTGATTTGAACATGGCGTAGCGCCCTCCTGTGATGTAAAAAAATAAATAAAAAAGGACTATCGTCATACAGAGACGATGGTCCGTGGTTCCACTCTGATTGCAGTCCTTAGACTGCCACTCAATACCCATAACGGCGGCAACCGGGATGACCTACTGGCGTTCAACCATCCTGCTCCCAAAGGCATTCCATCACATTTAACTTCGATAGGGGCTTTCAGCCGATGGCCCTTATTCTCTGTATCGTTATCCTGTGTGTACTTGTTTTGGTCATTGCATTTTTGTTTTTGTGTTGAACACATGATACCCCTTCATAGGACATTTGTCAATAGAAAAAAATGTAAAAAGACGACAAAATTGGTGTCTTATTCGTAAAGCCCGGTAGAATCACATTCTTTATATATCCATATAAAGGTTTTGTCGTTTTTTGTTCAGCTTTCGTCGTTCGTCGTAACCAGGGCTTTTGTTTTTTTTCGAACTACGACCAACGGCCTGCGACGAACGATGTTTTCATAAAGACTCATTATTTTTGATTAAATTTGTCTGCATATAATATTCATGTTTAGTGAACATAAAATATATTCCCTACAATCAATTGTAAGATATAGAACAAGATGATGTTAAGATGATTTAATATAAACTTTAAAATATAAAAATATCATATCTAAAACACATCGTTTAATGCGACTAAGCGCAATATACGGCGGAAATAAGCCGTTTTTCTAAAAGGCTTATTGATAAATGGTATAGGACCTTAAAAGAATACCATATTAGTAATGAATACGTGAATAACAAAAACGCATAGGCAAGTATTTAATGTTTCTCATTTTGTATTACCAATTTTTCTATACTTATTGCGCTTTGCGCATGAAATGGTATACTTATGTTAAATACTTTACTTCATAGTATTCGTTGTAGTTGTAATTTATAAGTAAAGAGGTGTGAAAATGGAAAAGACAGAATTGTATGAAACATTCCAGAAAGGGTTGACCAGCGTCAACGGCGAAAGTTATATCGCTAAAAAAGCAGACGTTGCTGCAACTCTCACCAAAATTTTCCAGGACAAGGACACACATGAAGTTGCCCTCGTTGAAACGCCGCTCCTGAAAGAAATCGGCGCTGTAGACGCATTGAAAGCCGCAGGCATCAAAGTGGATACGGATCACTTCCGCAAGAATGCCCCGGACGATAAAGGCGGCGTTACCGAGGCCGATTACGGCATCGCTAACTTGGGCTCTATTGTCCAGATGAAGGACGACATCGACTGTCGTATCGTTGAAACGGTATCGGACGTCTATGTCGGCATCGTCAAACTTTCTAAGATTGTCGATACTTTCGATGACATGATCGACATCATGGCCGAAACGAAGCCGTTCCCGAAATTCGCCGGCATCATTACCGGCCCGAGCCGGACGGCTGATATCGAATGTGTCGGTACTGTAGGGGTTCATGGCCCGCGTCAGTATTCGGTCATCGTCGTAGAAGATGAGTAAGGGAGGGAACAGCACATGTCTAACGAATTACTGAAGCAAGAAATCGAGCGCGCCATGGATAATGCGCCACTGCAGAAGGCGTTGAAGAACTTTACGACAGCTTATCCTGGCAACCGTGCAAGAGTTTACAAAGGATATGACTTTGAAGCACTTCGTGAGAAAGTCCATGAAGTAAAATCCTATGCTCGTGACCATCTGGACGAAGTCATGGCCGAATTCATCAAGAATGCGGAAGCCAACGGGGCTCACGTATTCGTCGCTCATTCTCCGGAAGAAGCTATGGACTATGCTTTGAAACTGGCAAAAGACAACAACGTCAAACTTTGCGTTAAGTCGAAATCCATGGCATCGGAAGAAATGCACTTCAACCAGAACTATGAAAAAGCAGGCATTACGGCTCAGGAAACGGATTTGGGCGAATTCATCAACTCCATCGCTGGTGATACGCCGTCCCACATGGTTATGCCGGCTATTCATTATTCTAAAGAAGACGTTGCCGACCTCTTTGAATCGTATACGAAACAGCCGGAAGAACCGGTCATCACGAAAGAAGTCAAGACGTCCCGCCGCGTCATGCGTCCGAAATTCCTCAGCGCTGAAATGGGGGTTTCCGGTGCCAACGTCGCTGTCGCTGAAACGGGGACAGTCATTACCATGACGAATGAAGGCAACGGCCGTATGGTCGCAACCCTTCCGAAAACGCACTTATATATCTTTGGTATTGAAAAATTCGTCGCTAAGATGAGCGATATCCGCTACATCTTCAAAGTACTGCCTCGTAACGGTACAGCCCAGAACATCACGGCATACCTTTCCTTCTACACGGGCGCTACGAAAGTCGTTACGGATCCGGAAAACGATACCAAGGAAGACAAGAACTTCCACATGATCATCCTCGATACGCCGGAACGCCGTAAGATCATGGCCAGTGAAGATTACAAAGATATCTTCTGCTGCATCCGCTGCGCTGCCTGCCTGAATGTATGTCCGGCCTTCCGTCTCGTCGGCGGCCACGTATATGGCGGCTCCATTTATACCGGCGGTATCGGCACGCTGCTGACGAGCTTCCTCAACAGCCGTGAACGTGGGAAAGATATCCAGAACATCTGTCTCCAGTGCGGTACGTGTAACACCGTCTGCGGCGGCAAACTCGATATTGCCGGCATGATCCTGAAATTACGTACGAAATTCGCTCAGGAAGATGGCCTCAATCCGGTCCATAAATTCTGTCTCGATACGGTTGCTGACCGTCACCTCTTCCACTCTATGCTGCGCATCGCTTCCGTTGCTCAGGGCATGATTACCAAAGGTCAGCCGATGATCCGTCATCTGCCGATGTTCTTGTCCGGTCTGACAGCAGGCCGCAGTCTGCCGAGCGTTGCTCCGCAGCCGTTCCGCGACATCCTGCCGACAATCAAACAGGATGTTCCCAATCCGAAGGGCAAGATCGCTATCTTCACGGGCTGTCTCCTCGATTTCGTCTATGTCGACATCGCAACGGACGTCGTCAAAGCCCTCAACATGGCTGGCTATATCGTAGAAATGCCGCTTGGCCAGGCTTGCTGCGGTGCTCCGGCTACCTACATGGGCGATGTTGAAAACGCCAAGAAAGCTGCTGAAATGAACTTGAACGCTATGGAAGCTGAAAAATACGATTACATCGTATCGGCTTGCCCGACTTGTACGCATGCCCTCCGCGATTACGTCGACTTCTTCAAGGACGATCCGGAAATGCTCAAGAAAGCGGAAGAACTCCGCAGCAAGACGTTCGACTTCTGCAAACTCGTTTCCATGCTTGGCGGCTTGCCGGATACCGGCGATGGCATACCGATGAAGGTCACCTATCACGACTCCTGCCACTTGAACCGTTACCTCGGCGTCACCAAGGAACAGCGTGAACTCTTGAAAGCTACCAAGGGCGTCGAACTCATCGAAATGCACGATTGCGATAAATGCTGTGGCTTCGGTGGTTCTTACTCCGTTAAATTCCCTGAAATGTCGGCTCCGATCCTCGAAGAAAAGATCAACAACATCGTCGCTTCCGGCGCAGATGTCGTCGCTGTCGACTGCCCGGGCTGCTTGCTCCAGATCCGTGGCGGCCTCGATGCTCGCGGCTTGAACAATATTCAGGTTAAACACACAGCACAGATCGTCGTTGAAAAACGAGAAAAAAAATAGGCAATAACGTTGGCCGGAAAGGTAAATAGAGCATGATGATAAAACAGACACTCTTAGAAACCAGCGCCCGGAAGTTTATGCCCAAATTGTTTGCCGGTATCAGCGATGACCAGGTCCGCAGAGTGAAAGAGTATATAAAATTATATACAAAGCATCCCTTTGGAGGTACGGCCACGGGGGCCGTCCTCGATGATGCAGCCTCTTCGCAGGGGAAGATGATACGTCCCCGCCTGGTACTGATGGCCGGCTCGTTCGGAACAGACCGCGACGATGTGCGGGAGCGGTTGTATAAACTGGCGGCCGTAGTGGAAATGACCCATCTGGCCTCACTGATTCATGACGATGTTGTCGACGATGCACCGGTCCGGCGCGGCAAGCCGTCGGTGCAGAGCAAGTACGGGAAGAACGCAGCTGTCTATGCCGGCGATTTCCTGATGAGCCGCATCACCTTCTACTTGATGCGCGAGGGATTGAACCGGGCAGGTATGGTCATCGCCCAGGCTGTAGAGGAAATGTGTGCCGGCGAAATCGGCCAGGCCATGTGCCGCTATAAAGAGGACGTCACTATTGACCAATATCTGCAGAACATCCACGGCAAGACCGTCGCCTTGTTCCGCGCCTGTTGCCGTATCGGCGCGATGGAAAGCGGCTGTGATGAACGGGTATCGCGGATGCTCGAGTCCTTCGGCGAATGTCTGGGATTTATGTTCCAGATGCGCGACGATCTCCTCGACTTCGTCCCCGATAGTTCGATGATTGGCAAGAAAGCCCACCAGGATTTCCGCGAAGGGATTTATACCCTGCCGGTCCTCTTGGCACGGGAACAGCCCCGCGGCCGTCGGCTCCTCCATCCCTATATGGAACGGAGCGCCGAAGGGACGCTGACTCATGCGGATATCTGCCGCATGGAAGAAATCGTCGCCGCCCTGGGCGGCATGGAGGGAGCGTGGAATCAGATCCACACCTACCAAAAACGGGCCGAAGAAATCCTCGAAGCCCTGCCGTCGAGTGATATTTCCCTGCAGCTCGGCAAGATTGTACGTAAGCTGGGGGCCGTGTGAATGGAACAGCAACGTTGTTTGACGCCTAAGCTGGCCGTTCGCCTGGCTGCACCGCACACCTGGCTGGCTTCTGTGTATCCCGCCGTATTCGGTGAACTGTATTGCCTCCTGAAGGGCTACCCTTTGACGGGGACGCTGGCCATCACCCTCTTTTGGGCCTGCGTCTTCATGCAGTCCGCCGTCAATACGTTGAATGATTATTTTGATTTTGTAAAAGGCACGGACACTGCCGACGATAATGTCGAAGTTAGCGACGCCGTCCTGGTATATGAAAACATCAAGCCTGGACAGGCACTGGCCTTGGGAATCGGTTACTTAGCCGTAGCCGGACTCCTGGCTTTGCCGGCACTGGTCACAGCCGGACCGGCGCCGCTGATTATCGGCGTCATCGGAGCCATCGCTGTATGGACCTATTCCGGTGGTATCCTGCCGATATCCTATCTGCCGATTGGCGAGTTCGTTTCGGGCTTCGTCATGGGCGGCCTCATCCCTATGGGAATCGTCGCCGCCGTAAGCAGTACCTTCGATTTTTCCGTTTTGCCTGCGGCTTTGCCCTTCATCATCAGTATCGGTCTCATCATGATGACCAATAATACGAGTGATATTGAAAAGGACAGGCAGGCCAAGCGCCGGACCTTACCGGCACTCTTGGGAAGGACTAAGGCTGTCCGCCTGTACCGGGCTGCCGTATGGATCTGGATGGCACTCATCTGCCTCCTGCCCGTATGGTATATCGGTTGGTGGGGCCTCATCAGCCCGGCTTTCTTTATCGTGTTTGCCCGACATACCTTTGTCAATCTGCTTCAGTCGCCTCTGGAACCGCAGGGGCGGGTGAAACAGATGAAAGGTATCATCGCTGCCAATCTCTTTGGCAACGGTGCCTATCTGTTAGCACTGGCGATGGTCCTCTTCGGAGGTGGTACTTTTGGCTGAACTCTCAAAACGGGAGAAGGTATATCATGTATTCCAGCAGATTTCCCAGACCTATGACCGCGCCAACGGGCGCATCAGTCTCGGCATGGAAAGCCGTTGGAAAGACTGCCTCATCGAAGCTGTCTGTGAGCAGGCAGCCAAAGGCAGCCGTGTCCTGGATGTGTGCAGTGGCACTGGGGACATCGCTATTTCCCTGGCAGCGCACCGGCCCGATCTCAAGGTCACAGGCCTCGATTTTTCGCCGGCGATGCTCGACGTAGCCCGCAAAAAAGGCGCGCCGCTTGCTAACGTTACCTGGCAGGAAGGTGATGCCATGAACCTGCCTTTTGAGGATAATACCTTTTCGGCAGCCTGTATCTCCTTCGGGCTTCGCAACACATCGGACTACCTGCGCGTCCTGCAGGAAATGACCCGCGTCGTCGTTCCCGGCGGCTGGGTATATTGTCTCGACTCCTTTGTCCCCGATTCTCTGGTCATCCGGCCCTTTTATTCGGTGTACTTCCGGTATGTCATGCCCTTCCTGGGCGGCGGCTTCCGCCATCGGCAGGAATACACCTGGCTGTGGCAGTCGACGCAGGATTTTCTCAGGAAGAAGGAGCTTCTGGACTTGTTTGGACAAGCCGGATTGATTGACAGGCAGATGAAAAGCCGCTTATTTGGGGCTTGCGTGCTCCACAAGGGGAAGAAGCCTGCGGTCGAATGAAGGATATTGAAAAGGACTTACATTACGTTACGATAGATACGAACGGAAATTAAGATAGCAAACCGTATGGTTAAGGAGGGTAAGAACATGAGTAGTGAAGAAAAATTTGATGCCATCGTGGTTGGCGGCGGTTTAGCTGGTTCTGCTGCAGCCTTGACAATGGCCAGAGCTGGTTTAGATGTTATGATGGTGGAGCGCGGTAAATTCTGCGGTTCCAAGAACTCCAGCGGCGGCCGTCTTTATGGACACAGCTTGGAAAAACTGATCCCGAATTTCGCAGCAGAAGCTCCGATTGAACGTAAGATTACGCAAGAACGCCTGTCGCTCATGACAGAAGGCGGCGCATTGAGCTTCCAGTATGGTTCGGATAAACTGGAAAACCTCAAATATCCGTCCTACTCGGTATTGCGTTCTAAATTCGATAAATGGTTAGCTGATAAAGCGGAAGAAGCCGGTGTCATGCTGACAGAAGGCTTCCTCGTCGATGAACTGGTCGTCGAAGACGGCAAAGTCATCGGTGTCATGACGGGCGGCGAAGAATTCGACGCTGATGTCGTTATCCTGGCTGATGGCGTCAACTCCCTGTTGGCACAGCAGATTGGCATGAAGAAAGAACTGGAACAGAAAGATGTTGCAGTCGGCGTCAAAGAAGTCATCGAACTCGGTGAAGACGTCATCAACGAACGCTTTGGTTTGAGCGGCGACGACGGCGCAGCCTGGATGATGGCTGGCGACCCGACGGGCGGCAACCTCGGCGGCGGTTTCATTTACACCAATAAAGACAGCCTGTCCCTGGGCATCGTTACGACGATCAGCGATATCGGCCGCGTCGATGTCAGCGTACCGGACATGGTGGAACGCATGAAAGCTCATCCGGCTATTGCTCCCTTCATCAAAGGCGGGAAACTGAAAGAATATTCGGCTCACCTCGTTACCGAAGGCGGCCTCAAGATGATGCCGGAACTCGTCCGCGACGGCGTTCTCGTCGCTGGCGATGCAGCCGCTATGGTCGTTAACCTGGGCTACACTGTCCGCGGCATGGACCTGGCTATCGAATCGGGCCGTCTGGCTGGCGAAGCCGTTATCAAAGCGAAGAACCGCAATGACTTCTCGGCTGAAAGCCTCTCGATTTACAAGACCTTGTTAGAAGAAAGCTTCATCATGAAGCTCATGAAACAGTATCAGAACCTGCCGGGCCTCTTGGAAGATCACATTATCTTCAACGATTTCCCGAAGATGGCCGACGAATTTGCCGGCATGGTCTACAAAGTAGACGGCGGCGCACCGGTCGCTCTGCCCATGATTGCTCTGACAGTTTTGGCAAACAACGGCGGCTTGGCTAATCTCTTCGATTTAGGTAAGAAAGCTTGGGAGGCGATGTAAGATGGCAAAGATGAGTGTAGACGATAAACTGGGTTTCGATAAGTTCGTGACCGATGAACACGAATCTCATATCCAGATCAACGAAGATTATCATGACGAAGCAGAAATCAAACGCTTAGTCATGGCATGTCCGGCTAACCTGTATCACTATGATGATGGCAAATTGGTCTTCAGCCATGAAGGCTGCCTCGAATGTGGTACATGCCGCGTCATTTCCGGCGGCAAAGGCGTAAAGAGCTGGAAACATCCGAAAGGCGCTATGGGCGTAGAATTCCATCAGGGCTGATTGCAGAGGGAAAGTAAAAAGGAGCTGTCGCATCGCGACAGCTCCTTTTTGAGTAGGAAGTTCAAAGTTTGATGTAGATGTTTTTAAATTTAAAGCAATCGCCTCTAGCCACGAACCACGAGTCCTTCCCGGCATGTACACGGGCAGCGCATATATGGTATAATAAAAAGTATGCAATAGCCATTAAACAACCGATAAGGGGGTTACTATATGAGTGTACAGATTACCTTTTTGAATCACAGCGGCTTTGCCGTCGAGACCGATTCCAAGGTGCTGGTCTTTGATTACTACAAGGATCCATCGGGAACAGTCAAAGCTTATAGCCAAGTCGGCAGGAAGCCATTGTGGTTCTTTGTCAGCCATTGGCATGAAGATCATTTCAATCGCAGCATCGGCCAGTTTGGCGGTGCCCAGTATATCGTCAATGAAGACGTGAATCTGAAGGATATCCCGGCAGACCGGTTCCATGCCATGAAATTGTATGAAACACTGCCCTTGGGCGATACGACGGTGACCCAGTACGGGTCGACCGATGAAGGTGGGTCGTTCCTGGTGGAAACAGACGGCTTAAAGATTTTCCATGCTGGTGACTTGAACTGGTGGCACTGGCTCGGCGATACGGATGAAAACAATGCCGAAGCTAAGGGCAATTTCGATCGGGAAATGAAACATCTTGCCGGGCAGACCTTTGACATCGTCTTTTTCCCTGTCGATGCCCGCTTGGAAGGCGCCCGCGAATGGGGCGTCACTGGCTTCCTGAAAGATGTTTCGGTCACGACATGCCTCATCCCCATGCATTATTTCGGCACGCCTTGGACGCCATCGACGTCTTTTAAAAAGGCCTATCCGGACGTACCTTTGTGGATTCCCCAGCATGATGGCGACGACGTCATCATCGGGCAGTAAGGAGGTATTATGGCAAGTAATATCCATGGGGGCAGACGCAGCCAGATTGCCAATTATATCCTGATTACGGCGGCAGTCATCCTGCTTCTGGCCTATCCCTTCCAAGACTTCTTTGTCGGCGGACTGTTGACCCATCTGGCCGGGGCGGCTCTCATCGGCGGCCTGGCAGACTGGTATGCCGTAACGGCCCTGTTCCGTCGGCCTCTGGGCATCTCCTTTAAGACGGCCTTGATTCCGAACAGTAAGGAACGCATTGCCGAAATGGCCCGGCATATGATTGAATATGAAATCTTGACCGTTTCCAATATGTACAACGTTCTCAAACATCATCCCATCTTGGGGGCGACATTGGATTATCTCCATACAGAAAAGGGTTTCCAGTCAGCAGAACGCGTCTTCGGTCAGATTCTCAATACCTTCTTGTACACCATCGATATGAAGACCGTCGTCAAGGCTTTTGCCGGCATTGGCGGCCAGGCTATCGAAAAGGTCGATTTGGCTCCCATCATGAGCAAGGCTATCAAAATCGGCTTGCGCGGTGAATCGGGGAAGGATTTCCTTGATTTCATGATCCTCAACCTGGAAGACCTCGTGCGCAGCGAAACGATGAAGCGCTATGTCGGTGAAATCTACGAAGCCTCCCTGCGCCAGTACGCCAAGCACAATATCTTCCTCGGCTGGGCTATCAAGGCGGCTTTGAAAATGGAAGTCTTCCAGCCAGATCACGTAGCCGGTCTTTTGCAGACGAAATGCCTGGACCTCTTGGCTGAAGCTAAGGAGGACAATTCCCTCCAGCGCCAGCAAGCCCTGCGCTATTTATGGAAACAGACGGAAAAAATCGAATTCAATGACGAATGGCGTCAGCGCATCGACAGCTATAAGAAACGCATGTACCATAGCCTGGTCACGCGGCCTGATACCAAGGAAGCTTGGCAGCGCTACGTCCAAGATCCGGAACGGCAGAAGCGGGTCTGCAAGGTGGCCGCCAATTACGTCATCAACAAACTGGAATCGTGGCGCCAGAGTCCGGATCAGGTAGAACACATGAACCGCCAGGCCTTGGCCTTTGCGGCCCGTGAATTGAAACGCCTCCAGGTCTGGTTCGGTAAGACGGCAGAACAGGAAATCTTGAAATATGATGGCAACTACTTGGCAGAACAGTTGGAAAATAGTGTCTGGTATGACCTGCAGATGATCCGTGTCAATGGTTCGCTCGTCGGCGCCATCTTGGGTGCCGTCATTTACCTGGTCATGTACGCCGTGAAGGGAGGGGCTATCTTATGACATACAGACAGCGTGCCAATATGATCTTAGGCCTGTCTTTCGTCTGCTTCATCGCTATTTTCCTCTGGTGGTATACGCATGACGTCTCGGTCTGGGAAGAACTGCTGTTCTTCGTCATCCAATCGGCTCTCATCGGCAGCATCGCCGACTGGTTCGCCGTTACGGCGCTCTTTGAAAAACCACTGGGCTTCCCTTATCATACGGAACTGCTCTATCGCCATCGCGACCAGATCATCGACAGCATGACCAAAATCATTTCTGAAAAGCTTCTCCAGCCCAATATGTGGCAGGATAAACTCTATCAGATTTCGTTCATCGACAAACTCGTCGGCTGGCTGCGCGGCCCGGACGGCCGGGAAAAGTTCCGCGGTGTCCTTTACGAAGTGGCCCAGCGGGCTTACCGTTATGCCCAGAAAGGCGGGACTCAGGCGTCCATTGCCTCGCATATCCGAAAGTACCTGAAACAGCAGCCTTTGGTCAGCTTCTTCCAGGACCGCCTTATTTCCCTCTTGGAAGACCCAAACAGTAACATGTTCAATGATGCTATCGGCCTCGTGCGGGAATTGGTCAACAGTGACGACTTCGACAGTCTCCTGGAAAAGCTCATCCTCCAGTGGCGTGAAGAATCGCAGCATTCGTCTATGTCCAGCCTTACCTTGACCAAGGTCTTGGGCATCGTCGATACTCATAAAATCGCCCGCGACATCAAATTGGGCATCGTGGAATGGCTCGATCAGTGGGAACAGGCCGAAGGAGAACAGCGCGAATGGCTGTGCCGCAAGCTAGAACTCTTCCTCTACTCGATGAACGGTCAGCTGGCCTTTGGTGTCCAGAACTGGCAGGACCAGTTCGTCGACTCCCTGCCCATCGAGCAGTGGCTGACGGCGACACAGAATTCGGCTAAAGAGTATTTTACCAAAGGCGATCAAGGCAAGGAAGAACTGAAGGATTTATTGGAAGAACAGTTCATCCATTACCTGGAATACTGCCGGTCCTATCCGGAAATAAAGGATTGGCTCGACGAACAGATACGCCGGGCTTGTAACGTCATCTTAGAACACGAACACTCGCTCATTGCCGTCGCCGTCCGCGACGTCTTGTCGGGCTTTGACAAGAAGCGGTTCAATCAGTTTCTGGAAAGCAAAGTCGGCGAAGACCTGGCCTGGATCCGTATCAACGGGGCCATCGTCGGCGCATCTATCGGTATCTGCGTCTTCGGCTTTTTGAAATTATATCAGTTCACCATCGTACCGCTCCTACGGGGCATCGTACTGTAGTGTGGGAAAGGGCTTGTCGTACGACGACAAGCCCTTTTCTGTAGGGGCTCGCACGTGGCGAGCCCGCTCACGCCAATTGGTGATAACGGGATTCATGCATATGTTGGCGAACGCCATTACGCGTCAAAAATGTGCCATTTCGTGACATATCATACGGCTTGAGGCGAATCTGGTGATATAATAAACTTGTAAAGTACTCGTTTATTGAAAGGAGGCGTCATCATGGTACGAATTGCGATTTGTGATGATTTACAGGAACAGTTGGACCTCATCCAAAAGGCAGTCCAACAGTATTTCCGCGATAAAAAGAAACCGATAGAAGTCTTTACTTCTAATAATGCCATGGATTTCGTCGATGCCTTTGCCGTCCGGGCTGCCCATTACCTGGTCAAGCCCTTTACGCAGAAAACGTTCGACCAGGCCATGGACCGCGTCATGGAAAATATCCGCCAGCGCCATAGCGGCAAGATGGTCTTTCGGCTCGTCGGCGGCGGTATCCAGGTCGAAGAAGTCAATGCCATTCTCTACGTCGAAAGCAATGGCCACATATATCGAGATCCAGGGCTATAAGATTCCCCTGGCCAAACGGAAATACCGCCAATTCCAAGAAAATTATTTAAAATTTATCTTCGGGCAGGATGCCTGAGAAAGAAGTGAGTCATGGAGTATAATCACGTCACCCCAGCCGTCATTACGGCTCTCAAAGCCATCGTCGGCGCCAAATATGTCTGGACAGATCGGGATAAAAAGATTCCCTATGGACAAGACGAAGGAACGGGCGCAGCTTGTTTGCCTGATGTCGTCGTCTTGCCGGCCTCAGCTGAGGAATTGGCAGCTGTCATCCGTTTGGCTAATGACGCCGTCATCCCGGTCATCCCCAGGGGGACTGGAACCGGTCTGGAAGGCGGGGCCGTTGCCGACAGCCGCGGCGGCATCGTAGTCAGTACGGAACGGATGGATCGCATCGTAGAAATTAATGAAGACGCCATGTACATGGTCGTCGAGGCCGGCGTCATTACAGCGCGGATACAGGAAGAAGCCCGTAAGCGGGGCCTCCTCTATGCCGGCGACCCTTGCAGTGGCGACTGTTGCTGTATCGGCGGCAATGGCGCGACCAATGCCGGCGGTAACCGGGCCGTCAAATACGGGACGACGCGGGATCAAATCTATGCCATCGAAGTCGTCACGCCGACCGGGAAAATCGCCCATCTCGGCAAGCGCTTGCACAAGATGACTGCCGGTTATCCTTTGGAAAAAATCGTCATCGGTTCCGAAGGGACGCTGGGCATCATTACGGAGCTGACCTTAAAGCTCGTACCCCTGCCCAAGGCAACAGCCAATGTCCTGGCCGTCTTCCCGTCGCCGGAAACGGCCCTGAATCTGGTCACGGCCCTGCCCAAGGCCGGTATTACGCCGACGTGTCTGGAATTCATGGACTATGACGTTATTTCCGTCGTCCAGGCTTGGCTCAAAGAAAAACAGCCCTGCCCGGCTGGCGGCGCCTATATGATTATCCAGCTCGACGGCAAGAACGAAGACACCCTCGATGAAGACTGCGTCACGGCTGATGAACTCTGCCGCAGCCTCGGTGCCGTGGAAGTCTTCATGGCCGATGCCGACAAGGTCTGGAAGGCGAGAAAGGCCTTTACGGAAGCGTCGGCAGCGGAATGCCCGGTAGCGGCCATGGAAGATTTCGTCGTGCCGCCGGATAAGCTGGAAGACCTTCTGCAGTCGCTGAAAGCTATCGGCGCGCAGATGGGCGTCGTCTTCCGCGGCGTCAGCCACGCCGGCGACGGCAATATCCACCTCGACGTCCTGCGCCGGGGCTTTGCCGACGAAGCCGATGAAAAGGCAAAACTCACAGCTTTCGAAGACCAGTCCTGCGCGGCTGTCTACGAAATGGGCGGCGCCATCTCCGGCGAACACGGTATCGGCCAGTCCCGCAAAGCCCTCTTCGCCAAATACACAGACCCCGTGGCCCTGGAATTGATGAAGGCCCTGAAAAAAGCTTGGGATCCTAAATGTATCTTGAATCCTGGGAAATTGTTCTAAAAATGAAAAAGCCCAACATAAATGCATGTTGGACTTTTTTGTAACGATAGTGTTATAATCAACGTAAGGCGTTGCTGAACGGCAGGCGGTCGTTTAAAAATAACCGCCCCAGCTCTCCAAACTTTGGCGGTTATTCCGTGAAATGAGGAAGCGACCGTTTGTCGGCACGCCTTTTTTATTTCTGACTTAATTATACTTGTAATTTTGTTTTTCGTCAAATAACTTCTTGCAGGAGGGAAATCAAATGGAATATATTTGTAATGACTGTCCGCGCCAGTGCGGCGTCGTGCGGGCAGAAGTGCGGCAGGAAGGACAGGTACTGCCCGGTTTTTGCCACAGTCCGCTCCAGCCTGTTGTGGCCCGGGCGGCCCTGCATGAGTGGGAAGAGCCGTGCATCAGCGGTTCCTGCGGTTCGGGAGCCGTCTTTTTTACGGGCTGTAATCTGCGCTGCTGTTTTTGCCAGAATACGACGATTTCCATGGGTGGTACGGGCGTGCCGATTACGGCGGCGCGCCTGCGGGATATCTACGGCGAGCTCATCGAAAAGGGCGCCCATAACATCAACCTCGTCACGCCGACGCCGTACAAGAAGGCCATCCTCGAAAGTCTGGCAGAGCCCCTGCCCGTGCCTGTTGTCTACAACTGCGGCGGCTATGAAACGACGGCGACCATCGACGCTTTCAAGGGCAAGGTCCAGATTTATCTGCCCGATTTGAAATACCTCGATCCGGCCCTGGCTAAGCGCTACAGTGCGGCTGAAGATTATCCCCAGGTCGCAGCGGAAGCCATCCTTCATATGTACGACCAGGTTGGCCCTTATGAACTGGACGCTGACGGCCTCCTGAAGAAGGGCGTCGTCATCCGTCACCTCATTTTGCCGGGCTGCCTGGACAATACAAAAGCCGTCATCGACTGGGTGCGGGACCATTTTGCTGACGGCCAGGTCTTGTTCAGTTTGATGCGCCAGTACGTGCCCTGCGGTCGGGCTGCGGACTATCCGGAAATCAATCGGCGCCTAACGGACGAAGAATACGACGAAGCGGAACAGTACCTCTTCGACAGCGGCATCGAAGACGGCTTCGTCCAGGAAAAAGACAGCGCCAGCGAAGCTTTCATCCCCGCTTTCGATGGGACCGGCGTCGTCTAAGACGGACTGCCTTCGCCCCAGGGGATGCGGATGTACGTAGAGAACCAGCCGTCTTCACAGGTACAGAGGACGCTGGCGTCATAAGTATCGCGGAAGCGGCTCAGCGATTTCATGCCGATGCCGTGCCCTTTGTCCTGTGTCGTCGGCAGGCCGTCTTCATCGAGGGTTACGGTCCCGTCGAAGCGGTTCTTGACCAGGATGCTGAGGACGTCGCCTTGGCAGAGAGTCAGCAGGGGATAGGGCGCGGCGGCTGTCGGGCTGCTTTTCGCTGGCGTGGATGGCGTTTTCGATGAGGTTGGATAAGACGATGGCCAGGTCTGAACTCAGGGTTGCCTTTTCCTTGGGAATGACTGCTTTGACCGTAATGGGTATGTGCAGGGCTTCGGCTTTGGCCAGATACGTCGATAAGGCGGCATTGACCAAGGGATTATGAGCAGACGCTGGCCTTTCGGCAGGGACTGCAGGACCTGGGCTGACGTGGCAATCGCTTTGGCCAAGATGTCGCCCAAGGCGATTTCAAAGGGCAGGGACAAGGGAAAAGGCAGGTCGGCCATGATGGATACACCGTCCTGTTTCAGCCTTTCTAGGCCCGGTGTGATGGCCGTATTGATGGCTTGGTTCTTCGTCCACTGCTGTAGCTGGGTCTGGGCGAGTTCTCTGTTGATGGTCTTTAAAAAGGTCAGGGCAGCCATTTGGGAAGACAACAGGGGATTCCGACGCTGTAAGTCGACTTGCTGGGCCATGAGCTTCGTGCTCATGTAAAGGATGATGGCAATGAAGACGCCAGACAGGACGTGGATGATGCGGGGAAGAAAATAGGCATGGGGGCAGCGGGCTGTCTTCGAGAGATAAAAAGCCAGTATAGAGGCTCAGCAGGATGGGCAGAAAGGCGCAATATTTCCAAAAGGACAGTAAAGGGAGCGAGTGGTATTTCAGGAAGATATGTTTAAAGAAGGTCAGTAGTAGTGGGGAAAAAAGGATGTACAGAGCCGTATACAGTATGAGATAGATGGACAGATAGGCAAAGAAGGCGCTGCGCGGGATGAAGAGCAGAATCAGGCTTATCAAAAGGGAGTGGATGGTTGTTGTATAGATTCCCTGCATGCCGGCGACGAACAGGTTCTGATAGGCAATAAGGGCGGGAAATCAAGAAAAAAGCCAGAAAATAAGGAATCCAGTAAGACCGGAATAAGATAAGAAGCGGAATTCTAGCCAGCCAAACTGGAAAAGAGCCATGAAGAGGACGATTTCTATGAGGAAAATGAATACGTAACTGTGCCGCACGCGAGTCTTCTGAGGCTCCTGTAAAATCGGTTGGAAAGTGAGGTATTGTATACATGTCGGAGGCAGGATAGACAGCAAAAAGCAAGTCGTCGTCAAGAATATAGCTGGCATGTGTGCCCTTCCTTTACTATTGAGGATGGAATATCTTTATTGTAGTATTATAGCATATTTATGTAGGATGGTACACGGAACTTTTGACCATCGGATAAGGGGCGAGACGCCCTTTGGGCGTCTCGCCCCTACGAACCACAAACCACGAAAAAAAGCGCTGTCTTCATGGGACAGCGCCTTTTTTACATCGCCTTGACCGGGACCAAACCTCGTGAGAGGGATATCGTCCCGGTTCGGGCGATTTCTAAGATTTCATATGGCGACAATACCTTGATGAGGGCATTGACGTGGTCTTCGCGTCCCGTGACGCGGAGAATGAGTGAATTCAAGTTTACGTCAACGACTTTGGCGTGGAACAAACTGGCCAGGCTGGCCAATTCGTCGCGGACTTGCGGCGTGTCGTAGCGGACCTTGATCATGGCCAGTTCGTAGCTGATGAAAGGCGCTTCATCGAGGTTGATGATTTTAATAACGTCGATGAGCTTGGCCAGCTGGCTGATCGTCTGTTTCAATTCTTTATCGTCTTCGATGCTGATGACGATATTGAAGCGCGACACATCCGGTTCTTCCGTATAACCGACTGTCAATGATTCGATGTTGATGGCCTTGCGGCTGATCAGGCCGGCAATGTGTGTCAATACGCCCGGCTTATTATCGGACAAAATAGCCAGATGCTGTTTCCTCATCAGGCGTCACCTCCTAAAATCATGTCACTCAGTGCTTTGCCGCCGGGAACCGTTGGGTATACCCGTTCTTCCGGCGAGATGCGGATATCGATCAGGGCCGGCCCTTTATGGGCGAAAGCCTCTTTTAAGACTGGCATTAACTCATTTTGTTTTTTAATATGGTACCCTTGAACGCCCAGGGATTCAGCCAACATGGGCAAGTTCTTGCGTTTATTCAGGGCACATTGTGAATAGTGGTGGTTATAAAAGAAATCCTGGAGCTGGACAATCATGCCCAGCGTATCGTTGTGCAAGACGATGACTTTCACGTCGATGCCGTATTGCGACAAGGTCGCGAATTCTTGGCAGTTCATGAGGATACTGCCGTCACCGGAAAAGACGACGACTGTTTTTTCAGGACAGGCGACTTTGGCACCGATGGCAGCCGGCAGGCCGAAGCCCATCGTACCCAGACCACCGGAAGAAATGAAGTGTTTTGGCTCATCCGTCGTGAAGAACTGGGCCGCCCACATCTGATGTTGACCGACGTCGGTAATGGCTACGGTGTCGTCGTTCCGGGTAATGTCTCGGACGGCGGCAAAAATTGACTGGGGTGAAATGTAGCCTGGCCGCGGCGGCATCGCGAAGGGGTGGTCCTTCTTCATGGACAGGACCTCCTGACGCCAATTAGCAAAGTCGGCTTCGTAATCGAAGGCGCCTTCTTTCAGCTTCTTGGCGAAGATGGGCAGGGACCAGCGCAGGTCCCCTTTAATGCCTAAGTCGATGTCGATGATCTTATCGATTTCGACATCGTCGATTTCAAAATGGATGATTTGGGCGTTAGGCGCAAACGTATCGGCTCGGCTGGTCAGGCGTTCGTCGAAACGGGCCCCTAAGGCGATGAGCAGGTCGCAATCTGAGATGGCTTTGTTCGATGCGTAAGAGCCGTGCATGCCGCCCATTCCCAGGTGAAGCGGATGGGAATCTGGCAGGGCGCCTTTCCCCATAAGGGTCGTGACGACGGGAATCTTCGTCGTGTCGACGATGTCTTTCAAGTAGCTTGCCGTTTCCGACAGGATGACACCGCCGCCGACGAGGAAAACCGGTTTCTGACTGTTTTGAATCATAGAAACCGCCCGGTCGATATCATAAGCCTGTCCGGTCGTTTCGACGACGTAGCCCGGCAGGTGGACTTTATCGGGATACTGGAAGTAGATTTCCACTTCTAAGGCATCTTTGGCAATATCGATCAGGACCGGTCCAGGCCGGCCTGTCGATGCGATGTAAAAAGCCTCTTTCAGGACACGCGGGATAGAAGCGGCGTTCTTTACCAAGTAATTGTGCTTGGTAATGGGCGACGTAATGCCGGAAATATCAGCTTCCTGGAAGGAGTCGCGGCCGATGAGGCCCGTTGGGACCTGGCCGCTGATGATGACCATGGGAATAGAGTCCATATTGGCCGTGGCGATACCTGTGACCATGTTGCAGACCCCAGGTCCGGAAGTGGCAATGCAGACGCCGGGCCGGCCGGTAACGCGGGCGTATCCGTCGGCGGCGTGGACAGTTCCTTGTTCATGACCGGTAAGAATGTGCCGGAAGTTGTCTTTGTACATTTCTTCATATAGCGGTAGGATAGCCCCTCCGGGATAGCCGAAGACGACGTCGACGCCTTCCCGTTTCAAACATTCCAGCACAGCCCTTGCCCCTGTCATTTTCATCATCATTCACCTCTTAGTATCGTTCATCGTTTATCGTAGGTCGTTCAGCGAAGCGGCCATTCATCGTTCTTTTCGATGAACGATGAACGGCCTGCGATGAACGGATTTTAATTAGTCGTTCTGGTCGTTGTTGTGGAGCCACGGCATCATGTCGCGGAGTTTAGCGCCGACTTTTTCAATCGGATGTTCAGCGTGCTGACGGCGCATAGCGAGGAAGTGTGCGCGGCCGCCGGCTTTGTTTTCGAGGAGCCAATCTTTGGCGAAAGCACCGGACTGGATGTCGTTCAAGACTTCTTTCATAGCTTTCTTGGAATCCTGGGAAATGACACGCGGGCCAGCGGTGTAATCGCCATATTCAGCCGTGTCACTGATGGATTTACGCATCTTAGCCATGCCGCCTTCGTACATGAGGTCGACGATCAACTTCATTTCATGGAAGGTTTCAAAGTAAGCGATTTCCGGCTGATAACCAGCTTCGCAAAGGGTTTCAAAACCGTTGGTGATGAGCTGGCAAATACCGCCGCAGAGGACTGCCTGTTCGCCGAAGAGGTCTGTTTCTGTTTCTTCCTGGAAGGTCGTCTGGATGACGCCAGCGCGAGTACCACCGATGCCGCGGGCATAGGCCAAAGCGATATCGAAGGCTTTGCCTGTAGCGTCCTGTTCGACAGCGAATACGTCAGGAACGCCACCGCCTTCGGTGAATGTACGGCGGACGAGGTGACCCGGGCCTTTCGGAGCGACCATGAAGACGTCGACTGTCGAAGGAGGAACGATCTGTTTGAAATGGACATTGAAGCCGTGAGCGAAAGCGAGGGCGCTGCCGTCTTTCAAGTTCGGAGCAATTTCTTTTGCGTAGACATCAGCCTGTTTTTCGTCCGGAATCAAGATCATTGTAATATCGGCTTCTTTTACGGCTTCAGGAACGGATTTAACTTCAAGGCCAGCTGCCTGGGCTTTGGCGATGGATTTGCTGCCTTTATACAAACCGACGACGACATCGATGCCGCTGTCTTTGAGGTTCAACGCATGGGCGTGGCCCTGGCTGCCATAACCGATGATTGCGACTTTTTTGCCTTTCATTACATCCCAGTTTACATCCTGATCATAAAATACTTTTGCCATGATAACATATCTCCTTTGTAATAAAATAAAAATTTTATCGTTGGGATTTAGAGATTTGTCAAAAGAGGCCAACAAAAAACTCCGCCCCTTCTGTAAGGGACGGAGTATAATCCGCGATACCACCCTGATTCCCGGTGCATTGCTGCAACCGGACTCTCTACAACGTACCAACATACGCGTTTCTGGTAACGGTGAAATGCCGTCGGCGCCTAATGAAGTTCAGCGTCGATCTTCGGAGAGGAGCTTCATCAGTATCATCGTACTGGCTCGCACCGGCCGCCAGCTCTCTGAAAAACAATGGTACAGACTACTTTCTCTCGTCATTAGATTTACGAATATTTCGCTTCCTGATTTGTTCCTTGAAGCTTGAACACATTGTACGCAATTTGGTGGCCAATGTCAAGATATTTAACTATAAAATTTTAAAAATGAATAAGGCTAAACGTTAAATGATTAGGTAAAACGTTTGCGGATTGTAGGGAATCGCAAAAAGGGGCTGTCGCATTGCGACAGCCCCTTTACCCCCTAATGGTGGTCAACTGTAAGTTCTTTGAAGCGTTTGGCAACCGGGTCGGTCTTGATGAGTTCTTCCAAGTGTTTCAATTCTTCTGCTTCTACGGTTTCTGTCGTATCGTAGCTAGGCGGTACTGTCTTAACCAGGTACAGGCATCTTCTGATAGAGGAGATACTGACGATGATGACCAAGAGGGCCATGATGGCCGATACGATGAAGAGTAGCCATTCTTGTTTGGGCAGATAGATGTTGAACATGTTGAGGTAATCGGCCCAGAAGATGACGACAGTCAGGAAAACCCAGGGGATAACCGTGACCCAAGCGAAGCGGGCTTTACCCATGGAGCAGATGACAACTGTCGAGATAGCCAAGGTGATGATGGCCAACAGCTGGTTGGATACCCCGAAGATAGGCCAGATAGTAGATAAGTTCCCTTGAAGGACGATGTAACCCCATGCGCCGGAAATCAGAGCCGAAGCGATGATAGCGCCAGGCAGCCAGTGGGGATCGCCGAACTTCGGCCATACGCGGCCGATGAGTTCCTGGAGCATGTAACGGCCGACACGGGTACCGGCATCGATGATGGTCATGATGAACAAGGCTTCAAACATGATGCAGAAGTGATACCAGTAATTCATGAGGTGGTCGAGGCCGGGGATGTTCGAGAAGATGAAAGCCATGCCGACAGCCAGGGAAACAGCACCGCCCGGACGATGGGCGACGTTTTCGCCGACCATGGCATTCAGCTGTGGCAGGTCGACGACCTGGATGCCCAGGGCCTGGAAATGTTCAGCCGACGAGTTGATGGCGAAGTAGTCGTTCGGTACGAGCGAGCAGGCTGCAATCAAAGCCATCATGCCGACGAAGGATTCTGTCAGCATAGCACCGTAGCCGACGGGCAGGATGGAGCGTTCGTTCATGAGCATCTTCGGCGTCGTGCCGGTAGAGATCATGCAGTGGAAGCCGGAGATAGCACCGCAGGCGATGGTGATGAAGATGTACGGCAGGACCGGGCCGGTAATGACCGGACCGCCGCCAGCACAGAACTGAGTAATAGCCGGCATCTGGACCGTCGGGCCGACGATGATGATGCCAATAGCCAGGGCGCCGATGGTCCCGATTTTCATGTACGTCGAGAGGTAATCACGCGGGGCCAGGAGCAGCCATACCGGAAGGGCAGCGGCTACGAAACCGTAAATGATGAGAGCAATGGAAATGCCTTTGGCGCTGATCGTGAACAGCGGAGCCAAAGTAGGCGATGCCTGAACGGCCGGGCCGAGGACGACGGCCAGCAAGGTCAGGGCGACGCCGATGATAGTGCCTTCTTTAATGTGGCCAGGACGCAGGAACTGCATGTAGAGGCCGATGAAGATAGCAATAGGGATGGTCATGCCGATGGTGAAGGTCCCCCAGGGGCTGTCGTGCAAGGCGTTGACGATGACGACGGCCATACCGGCCATAGCCAGGATGTTGAGGAACAAGACGGCAAAGGACGTAGCCAAGCCTGTCTTGTCACCAATCTGAGCTTTGGCGATTTCAGCGATGGATTTACCATCGTAGCGCATGGAACAAAAGAGGATGACCATGTCGTGGACAGCACCGGCGAGGACGCCGCCGATGAGGATCCACAAGGCGCCGGGCAGATAACCGAACTGAGCGGCAATGACCGGGCCTACGAGCGGGCCGGCACCGGCAATAGCGGCGAAGTGATGGCCGAAGACGACGTACTTGTTAGTAGGCACGTAGTCGTGACCGTCTTCGAAGCGGAAGGCCGGCGTGACCTTGTACTGATTGACCGTCAAGACTTTTGCCGCAATAAAGGCGCCATAGAAACGGTAAGCCAGTACAAATACTAATGCAGAAATAATGACTAAATACAAACCATTCATAAAACAATCCCTCCTTTATAAAATTGTGTATAGGGTACTCTACTTCCCACGGATCCGGAGCTATACTTATTTCTTATTGAGTGTAATATGAATTTTGTATCGCACGAGAAATAAAGTATACACTGTACTTATACACTTACTATAGGCTAAAGAAGAGAAAAATTCAAGTTACTTATAGTAAAGATTACGAAAATAACATGAAAATAAATCATAACAAATATAATATACCGTTATAAAATAGCTATTTTCCTTGCGCAAAGAGCATTTTGAATATATTATCAATGGGCAATAATGCGCTTTATGCATTATTGCCAGTGGCTCGTGATTCATGGCTTGTAGGGGTTCTCGCAAGAACCACGAACCACTAAAAAAGGCTTGCCGCATATGCGACAAGCCTTTTTTTACTCGCTCTTAGTGATGAGCAATCGTCAATTCCTGGAAACGCTGAGCGGCTTTATCCGTCTTAACGAGTTCCTGGAGATGTTTGAGTTCTTCTGCTTCGACAGTTTCTGTCGTATCGTAGCTGGCCGGTACGGTCTTAGCCAAGTAGATACATCTACGGATAGCACCGATAGCTACGATGATGACCAGGACAGCCATGATGATGGAGACTGTGAACATGGTCCATTCACCTTTCGGAAGGTAGATTTCAAAGATGTTCAGGAAGTCGGCCCAGAAAATCATGACGACCAGGAAAATCCAGGGAAGGCCAGTAACCCAGAGGTAGCGGGCTTTGCCCATGGAGCAGATGACAACCGACGAAATGGAGAGGGCGATGATAGCCAACAGCTGGTTGGATACACCGAAAATCGGCCAAATCGTAGACAAGTTGCCGTTCAGTACGAGGTAACCCCATGCTGCGCAGATCAAAGCCGATGCGAGGATAGCGCCGGGTTTCCAGTTCGGGTCGCCGAATTTCGGCCATACATGGCCGACGAGTTCCTGGAGCATGTAACGACCGACACGGGTACCAGCATCGATGATGGTCATGATGAACAGGGCTTCAAACATGATGCAGAAGTGATACCAGTAGTTCATGAGGTGGTCAAGGCCAGGCAGGTTCGAGAAGATGTAAGCCATGCCGACAGCCAGGGAAACAGCACCGCCCGGACGATGAGCAACGTTTTCACCGACCATTTCGTTCAAATGCGGCAGGTCGACGACCTGGATGCCCAAGGCCTGGAAGTGTGCAGCCGACGAGTTGATAGCGAAGTAATCGTTCGGTACGAGGGCGCAGGCTGCAATTAAGGCCATCATAGCGACGAAGGATTCAGTAACCATAGCACCATAGCCAACAGGCAGAATGGAGCGTTCGTTCATAAGCATCTTCGGCGTCGTGCCGGTGGAAATCATGGAATGGAAACCAGAAATAGCACCGCAGGCGATGGTAACGAAGATGTACGGAAGGACTGCACCGGTGATAACCGGGCCGCCGCCAGCGCAGAACTGCGTCGTTGCCGGCATCTGGATCTGCGGGCCTACGACGAGGATGCCCAGAGCCAGGGCACCGATAGTACCGATTTTCATGTACGTAGAGAGGTAATCACGCGGAGCCAGGAGCAGCCATACCGGAAGGGCCGCTGCGATGAAACCGTAGATGATCAGGGCAATGCAGATACCGTTGTGGCTGATCGTGAACAGCGGAGCCAGAACGGGAGATGCCTGGACAGCCGGGCCAGCGACGACGGCCAGCAAGGTGAGGATGACGCCGATGATGGTGCCTTCTTTGATCTTGCCAGGACGCAGGAACTGCATATAAATGCCGATGAAGATAGCGATAGGAATAGTCATGCCGATGGTGAAAGTACCCCACGGGCTGTTAGCCAGGGCATTGGCGATGACGACGGCCATACCAGCCATACAGAGGATATTCAGGAAGAGGACGGCGAAAGAAGTAGCAACGCCTGTCTTCTGGCCAATCTGTGCTTTTGCGATTTCGGCGATGGATTTACCATCGTAACGCATGGAGCAGAAGAGGATGACCATGTCGTGGACGGCACCGGCGAGAACCCCACCGATGAGAATCCATAAGGCGCCGGGCAGATAACCGAACTGGGCGGCGATAACCGGGCCGACGAGAGGGCCCGCACCAGCGATAGCGGCGAAGTGATGGCCGAAGACGACGTACTTGTTGGTCGGTACGTAGTCATGACCGTCTTCGAAGCGGAAAGCCGGTGTGACTTTGTACTGGTTCAGCGTCAAGACTTTTGCGGCGATGAAAGCGCCATAAAAACGGTAAGCCAGTACGAATACTAATGCTGAAATAATAACGAGATACAAACCGTTCATATAAAAAGAACCTCCTTTTGATAAAATAGTATGTGTGCAACCCTTTCCGTATGAAACAAAATGATACCGACATACAACTTTTGGAAATGGTGTACACTACATTACGCTCCCTTATTATAGAGCACTTTCCCTGAATTGCAAGATGTACACCAGGCATAGTACACAAGTTAGCTATGACTAAAAATATATTATCAAATTACAGTTTGTTATAGAAAGCGTTTTCATACTATATATAGCGATGAATGTTTGATTTACATACCAAATGTAGTGCATAATTACTAAAAATCATATAAACAAATGCCAATATAGCGATTTTTCATAGGTATTGCGAATAGGGAAGTTAAACCTTTTACTCTAGCCACGGGCAGTGGACAATGTTATAATAACCATAGCATTTAAACTTATCTTTTTCTTCCATTATCATAGGAGGTTTTATCATGTCTCAATCTGACTATACTCTGGTTCTGCCAGCTTTTACCATTGGTGTTCATGCTTATGATGCCATCGGCAAGATTACCCGGCATTTCGGCAAAAAAGTTGTCATCATCGGTGGTAAAACGGCTCTGTCCAAGGCCAAGCAGCCCTTGCTCGACGCCATCGCTAAGACGGATCTGCAAGTCCTCGGCGTACTCTGGTACGGCGACGATGCCACGTATGAACACGTCGACCGCCTGCTCCGTGAACAGGCCGTCCAAGACGCAGACCTTATCTTCGCCGTCGGCGGTGGCCGTGCTATCGATACGTGTAAAGTCGTAGCTGACCGGGCTGACAAGGCGCTGTTCGCTTTCCCGACCTTGGCTTCTAACTGCGCACCGTCGACAGCCCTGGCCGTCATGTACAAGGCTGATAAATCCTTTGCCGGTTATTACTATCTCGACCAGCCGCCTGTCCATACCTTCATCAACATGACGATCATTGCCGATTCGCCGTTTAAATTTTTCTGGGCCGGTATCGGTGATGCCATGAGCAAGGAATGTGAATCGGAATTGGCCAGCCGAACGGCTGAACACTTCCATACGGTCCTCCTGGGCCGGGCCATTGGCAAAGCCTGCACGGCGCCGCTCTTGCAGTATGGCGAACAGGCTTTAGAAGATTTTAAGGCCCAAAAGATTACTTATGCATTGCAACAGGTCGTCTTGGATATCATCATCAGTACGGGCCTCGTCTCTAACTGCACAACCGGTGGCGGCGAGTACTACTACAATTCGTCCTTGGCTCACATGTTCTACAACGCTTCGACAGTTCTGCCGCAAGTCGTTGAAGGCCATCTCCATGGCGAAACCGTTTCCTTCGGCGTCTTGGTCCTGCTGACTTATGATAAACAGTTTGAACTGCGCGACCAAGTAGCGGCTCTCTATAAGAAGTGCCAGTACCCGACGACCCTGGCTGACCTCGACATCAAAGCCGACGAAGTCGACTCCATCGTCGATGCTGCACCGGCCCTGACCGAATGGACCTGCGTCCCTGAACCGATGACCAAAGAGGTCTTCAAAAAGGCCATCATGGATGCAGACGAATTTGGCCGTTCGTTATAATACTTTATATGCTGGACATTTTCGTGTATAATGAATTTTATATAAGATATAGTTTGTAGAATAGAGTTTGTAGTTTGCAGTAAAAGAACTAAAAACTATAAACTACAAACTCGAAAAGGAGCTGTCTTATTGCGACAGCTCCTTTTCAACTCTTTTACGGAGGGGATTATGGATCAAGTATTAGAACAAATCATCAGTGCCATCGAACCGATGGATTTGGCGAAGACGGCAGAGTGCTACCAGCGCCTGGCCAGCCTGACGATTCGTCAGGACAGCAAGTTGTCCTACCTGGCCGGCCGCATCGCCGGCGTACAGGGAACGCTTTATCCAGAAAAATTGCAGAAAGCCATTGTCGTCTTTGCGGCAGATCATGCTGTCGATGGCGGGGAAAACAAGACCAAAGGCAAGAACAGCAAGGCCGATGCCTTGGAAATCGCTACCGGCCGGGGACCCATTAACAAGGTAGCTCACCGCATCGGCGCCGGCGTTATGCTCCTCGATATGGGGCTCGAAGAAGATATTCCCGAATCCCAAGGCGTCCAGAATCTCAAAGTCATGCACGGCAGCCATTTTTGGGCTCGTCAGGATGCCATGAGCGAAGATGAAATGATGGACGCCCTTTTCAGTGGCCTCCAGCTCGGCCAGAACTTGGCCGATGAAGGTTATACGGCTGTCGGCCTGGGGAACCTCGGCGAACGGGGCCTGTTGACGGCTTTCATTTTGACTGCCGTCTTTTTCCGAGACCAGCTGGAAGAATTGCCGGAACACATGAAGTCCGGTCAGAAATTAGAGACATTAAAGAAAGTCATCGACCAGCGCCACTTTAATGGGGCGGACCCTTTGGATTTCCTGCGTCGTGCCGGCGCTCCAGATATTGCGGCCATGGTCGGCTTCATCCTTTCGGCAGCCCAGCGCAAGTTGCTCGTCGTCTTCGATAACGCCGTCACTGGCGCTGCTGTCCTCATTGCCCGCGCTTTATGCCCGACGATTGATGATTATGTCTGTGCGTCAGCTCGTTATTTGGAACCAGTTCATCAGATGCAGATGAAGAAATTGGGTCTCAAGCCTTTCATCGAAATGGATCAGAACCTTGACCAGGGCATGGGCTCGGCTATGGGACTGACTATGCTCGACGCATCGGTCCAGATGATGAATGAAAATTTAAAATAGGAGTGATTTCCATGAAGACTTTGTACCTCGATTGTTTTTCCGGTATCAGCGGCAACATGTTCATCGGCATGCTCATCCAGGCCGGCGTGCCTTTTGAAGCCTTTAAACAAGCCATGGCCTCGTTGAATCTGACGGGTTATGATCTCGTATGCCGCAGCGTCAATAAGCTGGGAATCCAATCTATCTATTATAATGTTCTCCTCGAATCAGAAGGTCATGGCCACGAACATCACCATCATCATGACCATGACGGCCATGAACACGCCCATCATGAACACCCTGAGCATCATGATGAAGGGCAGGGCCACCTCGTCGATACGACAGGCCATCATCACCACCATCAGCACCGGGGCCTGCCGGACATTACGAAGATTATCGAAAGCGCGCCTATTGATGAAGATATCAAGGCCAAGAGCCTGGCCGTCTTCCAGGCCTTGGCGGAAGCCGAAGCCAAGGTACATGGCGTGCCGGTCGACCAGATTCATTTCCATGAAGTCGGTGCCATCGACTGCATCCTGGATATTGTAGGTACGGTATGGTGCCTGAAATATTTGGGCATCGAACAGGTTGCCGCATCGCCTATCCATGCGGGAAGCGGCTTTGTCCGCTGCGCGCACGGTATCATGCCCGTACCGGCACCGGCAACGGCGGAACTCCTGGCCGGGATTCCCTGGTACGCTACGGACATCAAAGGAGAACTGGTCACGCCGACCGGCGCGGCCTTAGTGAAAGTCCTGGCTCATGCCGGTGTCCGCCCGAAGGATTTTGTCTACGATACCGTGGCGTACGGCGCCGGAACGAAAGACCTGACTATTCCTAACGTCGTCCGCGGTTTCATCGGCCAGGCAGGGAAAATCGGTTGATGTTTGACGGTTGATGTATGATGTTTGCTGTGGGAGGATTAATTTATCTTTTCCCGCCAGAAGACTCCTACATCTTAGGAGGGAGTCTTCTGGCGGTGCTTGAGTGGGTTCAATGCCCGTAAAAAGCACAAAAACTCTGTAACTC
>ENA-UOJH01000274-UOJH01000274.1-human-gut-metagenome-genome-assembly--contig:-C148-NODE-274-length-51919-cov-10.253509_pt1 | contig 51919 bp, 47 predicted proteins | sample MGYA00242345_ERZ723892 | MGnify/ENA metagenome assembly ERZ723892 | reverse complement strand
AACAAAATTACGACCTGCGCAGCTGGGCATTCTATCAGTTGGAACAATTTTTGACCTATAAGGCTCATGAAAATCGTTCCGAAGTTCTGAAGGTATCTGCTAAGTATACCTCTCAACGTTGTCCCAAATGCGGTACTATCCACAAGGAAAACCGTGACCATCACAAACACTTATATCGTTGCCAGTGTGGTTACAGATCTAACGATGACCGTATCGGAGCTATGAATATTCAGTTCCTCGGAACTATGTGGATTTCCGGAGATAACCATCCTCGTTACGAAAGAATAACAACTGCTTCGGAGTAAACTCCTTAGCAAAGCGGGTGTTGTCAGCCACCCGATAATGTAGGCGGATTCTAAAATCAGGTTAACTGCTGTATAGGCAGTTTAGTAATGTCGACTTGAAAACTCTATGAAGGAAAATACGACTATTTTGTCTTCTTTTTATGAGAATAGCACTTATTTATCTTATGTGGTATTTTCATGCTGTCATTGCTGGCTGGTTAATGATATAATTTAGCTAAGTCCAGACTGACAGCTGTTGACGTGCATATATGAATGTTGATCCGCTCATTTTCTGCAAATTTACCGGCTTTTTTGGAATGTAAGTGGTATCATGACGGCGATGGTTGTCTCACGTAAGTTACAGATTCATTAGAAAGGAACGTGCTTATGACGATTACCTTATCCAAAGAAGATCGTGTGAAAAAAATTGTACGGAGCATCATGCAAGATTATACGAATGCGACGAATATCGCCTGCATTTTTGTCGATATTCAAGGGAAAGAACGGTCTTCGAAATACAATTTTACAAAATTTTGTCATTTTATGCGTAGCGTCCCGGAATTCCGCAGCAAGTGTTACCAATGCGATTTATGCGGTGGTTTGGAAACGTTCAAGAACCGGAGTTGCTGCCCGTACCGCTGCCATGCAGGGCTAGTGGATTTCTCCATTCCCGTTGTCTATGAGAATCAGCTCCATGGTTTCATCGCGTCGGGGCAGATGGTATCTGATGACAGGCGCATTCCCGATTTGCAGGAACCGACGCCGTGGCAGACGGACAGCCAGGCCTTCAAGTATTTCCGTGCTGCGCCGCAGTACCGATATGAGGAAATCATGAGTGCTTCCCGCATCCTCAATACGCTGACAGCCTGCTATTTTCCCTATGCCCGAGATGGTGGCTCCATGAGCTATGAGACGCCGGTCATTGGTGGAGAAGTCCCTTCTGATGAGGGAAAATTATCCCGTATTACGCGGCCTGAAATCCGCAAAACTGTCGCCTTTATCAAAGAGCATCTGAGCTGTAATTTGTCATTGCGAGTTATTGTGGAAGAAGTCTTTCTCAGTGAATCTTATCTATCGAAGCTCTTCAAACAGGAAATGAACATGAATTTGATGCAGTATATCAACCAGTGCCGTGTCCAGGAAGCGGAAAAAATCCTGGCTTCGTCTCATGAATCGGTCGATGTCATCAGCCGCCGCCTGGGCTATCACCGCACGAGTTATTTCTGCAAGATTTTCAAACAATATACGGGAGAAACGCCGCACGCTTATCGCAAGAAATATAATTTATAGGCCGGTACGTGCCGGCGGGTCTCCTTTAGGAGGAAATGACATGGGAAACTGCCATTACACGTATTTGACATCGGAAGCCGTGACCGAAGGCCATCCCGATAAGATTTGTGACCAGATTTCCGACGCCATCGTCGATGCCTACCTGACCCAGGACCCGGCTTCTCATGTGGCTGTCGAAGCCTTTGTTTCCGGCAATGTCCTGACCTTGGCCGGTGAGGTTTCGTCGTCGGCGACCGTCGATGTGACGGCCCTGGCCCGAAAAGTCATTGCCGACATCGGCTATACCAATCCGGCGCTGGGATTCACAGCCGATGCCTGCCTGGTCTTCACCAATATCCATCAGCAGTCGAATGACATCAAACAGGGCGTGACCCAGGCTGAAGGGGACCGCATCGTCGGCAGTGGCGACCAGGGCATCATGTATGGCTATGCGACGAATGAGACGGCCAATTACATGCCCTTGACGGTCAACCTGGCTCAGGGGCTGGTCCGCCGTCTGGACCGGGTACGCCATGACACAGCATTGGGGCGGTTCCTGCGGCCTGACGGGAAATCGCAGGTCACGATGCGCTTCGATGACGAAGGGCATCCTGTCGGTATCCATAGCCTGATCCTGTCGGCTCAGCACAGCGAGGCCATCGGGCAGGACGACTTGCATCAGCTTTTGCAAAAGACGGTCATCGAACCGGTCTGCAGTTCCTGGATACGCCCGGATACGGCTATCCGCATCAATGAGACAGGCCGTTTCGTCATCGGCGGCCCTGTGGGTGATACGGGCCTGACAGGCCGGAAAATCATGGTCGATACCTATGGGACCCTGGCCAAACACGGCGGCGGGGCCTTTTCGGGAAAAGATGCGACCAAAGTCGACCGCAGCGCCGCCTATATGGCCCGCTATGTGGCCAAGAACGTCGTGGCTGCCGGCTTCTGCGACCGTTGCGAAGTGTCCATTGCCTATGCCATCAGCGGCATCTATCCGGAAGCTGTCCAGATTCAGACTTTCTGCTCGGAACACATCGACCGGAAGCTCATCGACCAGGCCGTCGCCAAGACCTTTTCCTTTGCCGTCGGTGACATCATCCGTGACTTGGACCTGCGGCGCCCGCAGTTCCGCAAGACCGCTGTCTACGGCCACTTCGGCCGGGAAGACCAGGGCTTTGCCTGGGAACGGACGGATAAAGCCCAGGCCCTGCGCCAAGCCATCCGCTAACCCCTAAAAAGGGACTGTCGCACGAAGGTTTATTCCGTCGACTTCAAACTCAAAAAAGCACTGCCTTCATGCGACAGTGCTTTTTTTTTGCACTTTTTTATCCATGACTTATCGAAATAGTATTATTTTGGAAGCCTCATGATAAATATGTTGCATCAGCCGATGATATAATTTAGGCGAAACATCGAATTGCAACTTATACATGCTGTCACCTGGCGATTTGATGGAATGTACAGGAAATTACAAAAAGGAATCATTTTTTGAGGAGGTTTGTCTTATGGACGTATTAGGAAAAGGCTTTACGAAACCGACTGCCCGGATTCAGGCATTGCGCGATGCGATTTACGATGCGACGCCGACGGTTGAAGCGGACCGTGCAGAATTGGTCACGGCTTCGTATAAAGAAACGGAAGGCTTGCCGGTCATCTTGCGCCGGGCTAAGGCCGTCGAAAAAATCTTGACGGAAATCCCGATTGCCATCCGCGACCATGAACTCATTGCCGGTTCCCTGACGGTCAGCATCCATGGCTGCCAGATTTATCCGGAATATTCTTTCGACTGGGTCGAAAAGGAATTTGATACCATGGCGACGCGCATGGCCGATCCCTTTGAAATTCCTAAGGATACAGCAAAACGCCTGCACGACGCGTTCTTATACTGGCCGGGCAAGACGACGAGCGATTTGGCTACGAGTTACATGTCCCAGTCCTGCCTCGATGCCCAGGCCAATGGCGTCTTCACTGTTGGCAACTACTATTTCAACGGTGTCGGTCATGTCTGCGTCGATTATGGAAAAGTCCTGCGTGAAGGCTTCGGCGGCATCATCCGTGAAGCGGAAGCGCAGAAAGCGAAATTGAGCGGTGCTTCGCCGGAAGATATGAAGAAACGTGATTTCTACGATGCCGTCATCATTACGTATAAAGCGGCTATTACCTACGCCCATCGGTATGCGGACTTGTGCGAACAGCTGGCCAGCCGCGAAGGTGACCAGACGCGGCAGGCCGAACTGCTCAAGATGGCTGCCAACTGCCGCCGCGTACCGGAACAGCCGGCTACGACCTGGTGGGAAGCACTCCAGTCCTTCTGGTTCGTCCAGCTCATCTTGCAGATTGAATCGAGCGGCCATTCCATTTCGCCGGGCCGTTTCGACCAGTATATGTATCCATACCTGGAAGGGGATAAGAACATCAGCCGCGATTTCGCTCAGGAATTGCTGGATAACATCTGGATCAAGTTCAATGACCTCAACAAGACCCGTGATGCCGTTTCTGACCAGGCCTTTGCAGGCTATGCGATTTTCCAGAATATCCAGTGCGGCGGCCAGGATGAAGATGGCGTCGATGCGACGAATCCCTTATCGTACATGATGATCGACGCAGCGGCGCACGTCGCCATGGCAGCTCCGTCGTTCTCTATCCGTTATTCCAACCGGACACCGGATGAATTTCTCTACCGGGCTTGCGAACTCGTCCGTTTAGGCCTGGGTTATCCGGCTATGTACAACGATGAAGTCATCATCCCGGCCATGATGAACCGAGGCATCCCCTTGAAAGATGCCCGCAGTTATTGCATCATCGGCTGCGTCGAACCGCAGGTCCCGCATAAGACCGAAGGCTGGCACGACGCGGCGTTCTTCAACATCGCGAAAGTCCTGGATATTACCCTGCACAACGGCCGCAACGGTCAGGTCCAGCTCGGGCCCAAGACAGGGGAAATGAAAGATTTCCAGAATCTCGGCGACTTGATGCAGGCCTATAAGACGCAGATGGAATACTTCGTCAAACTCCTGGTCGAAGCGGATAATGCCGTCGATTATGCTCATGCTGAACGGGCTCCGCTGCCCTTTGAATCGGCCCTCGTCGACGATTGCTTAGGCCGCGGTAAGTCCATGCAGGAAGGCGGTGCCATTTATAATTTCACCGGTCCTCAGGCCTTCGGCGTAGCCGATAACGGCGACTCCTTCATGGCAATCCAGAAGCACGTCTTTGAAAAAGGTGAAGTCACCATGGGAGAATTACAGGAAGCCATGGATCACAACTTTGGCTATCCCGATGAAACGGGGAAACTCGCGACCTGGTTCGGTACAGGCTGCTGCGCAGCGGCTGGTTCGACGCCGCTTGAAGGCATGGATGAACGCCAGATTTATGAAGCGGTCAAACGCATCTTATCGGCTAAAGGCAGCATCGACATCAATGAATTGCAGAAAGATTTGCAGCAAGGTTCGGCTCCGGCTGCGGCAGCCGCCAGCCGCAGCGATGTAGGCCGCTACCAGGAAATCAAGCGGATCATGGAAAATACGACGTGGTTCGGCAACGACGATGACGTCGTCGATATCATCACTCGTGAAGCCGGCCAGATTTATGCCCGGGAAGTCCAGAAATACAAGAACCCCCGCGGCGGCCAGTTCCAGGCGGGCTGCTATCCCGTATCGGCGAATGTCCTCTTTGGCAAGGACGTCGCACCCCTTCCCGATGGCCGTCTGGCCTGGACGCCGCTGGCAGACGGCGTATCGCCCCGCCCCGGCTGCGACACCAACGGGCCGACGGCGGCCGCTATGTCCGTCGCTAAGCTGGAACATGAAACGTTCTCCAACGGTACCTTGTACAACCAGAAATTCAATCCCGCGGCTTTAGCGGGCGACGAAGGCCTGAAGCGTTTCGCTGCCCTGTGCCGTGCTTATTTTGAAAATAAGGGCATGCACGTCCAGTTCAACGTCATCGATAAAGCGACCCTCGTCGAAGCTCAGAAACATCCGGAACAGCATAAAGACTTGGTCGTCCGCGTCGCCGGTTATTCGGCCCAGTTCATTTCCCTGGCGAAAGAAGTACAGGATAACATCATCGACCGTACGGAATTTGAATTTTGATGTAGCCTGCCAGAGAAAGGGGACGGATGATGTCGAAAATTACCATTGATTATCAGGCAGAAGGAGACATCTTCGATATCCAGCGCTTTTCCCTGAATGACGGACCGGGTATCCGGACCATCGTCTTCCTCAAGGGCTGCCCCTTGTCGTGCTGGTGGTGCAGTAATCCGGAATCACAGCGGCGGCGGCCTGTCGTCATGTACAATGCGGCTGATTGTGTGCGCTGTCGGCGTTGTGAAAGCGCCTGCCAGCGCCACGCCGTCACTTTTATGGATGATGGACGGCGGCACTTCGACTACCAGGCCTGTACGGGCAACGGCGATTGTGCAGCTGTCTGCCCGACAGGGGCCCTGGTCATGAAGGGAAGGTCCATCCGCGTCGGCGAGCTCATTGAAATCCTCAAGAAGGACCGGTCGACCTTCCGCCATTCTGGCGGCGGCGTCACTTTGTCCGGCGGCGATCCGCTCATGCAGCCGGATTTTGCCGGGGAACTGCTCAAAGCCTGCAAGGCCCAGGGATGGAACACAGCCATCGAGACCGAAGGCTGCGCTGAAACGGAAACCTATCTCCGCCTCGTACCCTATATCGATACGATCCTCATGGATATCAAGCACATGGATCCGGAAAAACACCGCTTGTTCACGGGCGTGTCCAATGAACTCATCTTGAACAATGCCCGCCGGGTCAGTGCTTTTGCGCCGCTGACGATCCGCGTGCCCGTCATTCCCAAGTTCAATGAGTCTGAAGAAGAAATCCGGGCCATTGCTGAATTTGCCGCATCCTTAGGGAAAGTCCGCTATGTCCATTTGCTCCCGTATCATTCGTTGGGAGAAAATAAGTATCGCATGATGGGAATCGAATATAAAATGAATCGTCTTTCTGCCAAGTCACTCAGCAATAAAGAACTAGAAAAATATCGTCCTATTGTCGAACAGGCCGGCGTGTCCTGCCGCATAGGCGATGAGTCATAAGGAGGTTTATCATGGATCAGGAATTATTAGAAAAAGTCATGAACCAGGTCAAAGCAGAACTGGGTGCGGCTGCCACGCCAGCTGCCACCGTGGCTCCCGCTGCGTCCGCTCCAGCGGCGGCTCCGTCGATGAAAGGGGATGCTACGGGCATCAGCAAGGCCTTGGGGCGGACGGAATTTGTCGGCACGTCCATTGGCGATACTATAGGCTTGGTCATTGCCAGCGTCGACCCGATGCTCAAAGATGCCATGAAGTTAGGGAAATTCCGCTCTATCGGTATCATTGGCGGCCGTACCGGTGCCGGTCCGCAGATCATGGCTGTCGACGATGCCGTCAAAGCAACGAATACGGAAATCATTTCCGTCGAATTGCCGCGTGATACCAAAGGTGGTGCCGGCCACGGCTCGCTCATCCTCATCGGCGCCGAAGATGTATCTGACGCCCGCCGGGCTGTCGAAACGGCGCTGCAGGTCCTGCCGAAATATTTCGGCGATGTCTACGGCAATGATGCCGGCCATCTGGAATTTCAGTATTCTGCCCGCGCCAGCTATTGCCTGGAAAAGGCACTGGGTGCAAAATTCGGCAAAGCCTTCGGCATGACTTGTGCCGGCCCGGCTGCAATCGGCGTCGTCCTGGCCGATACGGCTGTGAAAGCAGCCAATGTCGAAGTCGTTGGCTATTCATCGCCCGGTAACGGCGGAACGAGTTTCTCCAACGAAGTCATCTTGTGCTTCAGTGGCGATTCCGGTGCAGTCCGTCAGGCCGTCAAAGCGGCTATCGAAGTTGGTAAGAAACTGTTAGGGGCTCTCGGCGATGAACCGAAGTCGACGACGACACCGTACATTTAACCGTCATAAGAAATGGAGGGTATTACAATGACAAACGAAGCATTAGGCATGGTTGAAACAAAAGGTCTGGTCGGCTCTATCGAAGCGGCTGATGCGATGGTCAAAGCGGCCAACGTAACACTTATCGGATATGAAAAAATCGGCTCCGGCCTGGTCACGGTCATGGTCCGCGGCGACGTCGGTGCCGTCAAGGCGGCCGTCGACGCCGGTGCGGCTTCGGCGAAAGTTGTCGGCGAAGTCGTTTCGGTCCACGTCATTCCCCGTCCTCATACGGATGTGGAAAAAATCCTTCCTCATCTGGATTAATGAGTAAGCAGGCGATCGTATGGCATATGATACGGAAAAGAAGCTGGAAGACCTGATCCTGCGGGCTATCCGCCAGGTCCTGGCAGAACAATTACCGGCAAAACGGCGTCTCTACGTCGTCTTTGCCGACGCCTTCGATTGCCGCTGTGTCAACTTTTTGCGATCCTTGTCGCCAGCTGATGACGTCACGGTCCTCGTTGACGAGATACAGGCGGAACAGGTACGCTGCGATATTGAACAGGCCTGCCCCTTTGCGTCTGTCGTCCTCACCTCGCAGGCCCGTTCCTTGCCGTTAACAGACAGTCTGACCGTCTATCCGGTGGCTTCACGGGATTTCGTCGTCAAGGCGGCCCTGGGACTGGCTGATACATTCGCTGCCCGATGGCTGGCGCGCTGCTTTGCAGCGGGTTCTGCCGTTCATCTGCAGTTATCCGGACTGGCCCGGTTCACGGGCCGTGAACCGGCAGCCTATGTCGGTCAGATTTTAGGATATTATCGCAAGCTCCTGGAATATGGCATTACCATCGGCCCTCAGCTTCCAGACCGGAAGACTGGGGAACAGCCGGTTCCGCAAGCGGCGCCAGTGAAGGGAACGACGCCTGTAGTGGCTTGTCAGGATAAGGTCCTGACGGCAGCGGATCTGTACCCTTATGATAAAGGGACGGTCCTGCTCGTCGGAGAACATACCGTAGTGACATCTTTTGCCCGCGAAGCGGCTTTGAGCCGGGGCATTGAGATTCGTAGAACATGAGGAAAGGCAGGGGAAGACCTGTGGAAAAATCATTAGGGCTTGTCGAAGTCCGGGGCCTGAGCTGTGCCATTGAAGTGGCAGACGCCATGGTCAAAGCGGCGAATGTTGTCCTCGATGAACTCGAAGCGGCCCGCGGCAACGGCATGATGACCGTCAAAGTCCGCGGTGATGTCGGGGCCGTCCGGGCAGCTGTCGAAGCGGGGAAGGTGACGGCCTCATCCTATGGGGCACTGGTATCGGCCCATGTCATCGCCCGTCCCCATGAAATGACGGGAACGTGTTTCGTCCATCATGAGAGCCAAAAGCAGGGGCCTGCTCACGATGCGGTCTGCCCGGAAGGCAAAGAAACCGAGGGGACGGAAAAGCCGGAACCGGCAGCTTCTCAGCCCGTCCCGCCTCCTAAGAAGGCCCGGCGGACACGGCGGCTGCGGACGGCTGGGAAAGCGAAGCAAAGCGTAACGCCTGCAGCGGAAGGACCGGCTCCGGATACGACCGGATTCGAAACGCCTTCCGGACACAGCAGCGAAGAAACATAGAAGGTATGGCTTATGAAAATAGCAAAAGTAACGGGTTCCATCGTCTCGACGAAGAAAGAAGACGGCCTGGTCGGCAGCAAGCTGATGATCGTCCGCTTTGAATCGAGTGATGGCGTACCCTATGGAAATGAAGAAGTCGCCGTCGATTATGTCGGTGCCGGTATTGGGGAACTCGTCCTCGTCGCCAGCGGTTCGGCTACGCGTACGACGGAAACGATGAGGCTCAAACCTATCGACCTGGCTATCGTAGGCATCATTGATAATTTGAATTAAGGAGTGTCCATTATGGCAAACGAAGCATTAGGAATGGTAGAAACCAGAGGCCTCGTCGGTTCCATCGAAGCCGCCGATGCCATGGTCAAAGCAGCCAATGTATCCCTCATTGGTTATGAAAAAATCGGGTCCGGTCTGGTCACGGTCATGGTCCGCGGTGACGTCGGCGCCGTCAAAGCCGCTGTCGATGCCGGCGCAGCTTCGGCGAAAATCGTCGGTGAAGTCGTTTCGGTCCACGTCATTCCCCGTCCTCATACGGATGTGGAAAAGATCCTGCCTCAGCTGGCTCCGGCTGCTGCCCCGTCTGCAGAATAAAGAAATCTGAGGAGGGGATGAGCCATGAGTCAGGAAATGGCAGCGATGTTGACAGAACGGATAGTAGAAAGCGTCCGTCATTATGAAAATTTTAAGATTCCCATCGGCGTATCCAATCGGCACGTCCACGTCAGCCGGGCCGATCTGGATATCCTCTATGGCAAGGACTATGCCCTGACCCATAAGGGCGAGCTCGGTCAGCCCGGGCAGTTTGCCGCTAATGAAACGGTGACGCTGAAAGGACCGAAAGGGACTTTTGAACATGTCCGCATCCTCGGCCCGGTCCGCTCGCAGAGCCAGGTCGAAATCAGCAAGACCGACAGTTTCCGCCTGGGCGTCAAGGCTCCCATTACCTTGTCCGGTCATCTCCAGGGGACGCCGGGTATCACCCTCGTCGGTCCCAGGGGAACGGTCGAATTGCCTTGCGGCGTCATCATTGCCAAGCGGCATATCCACATGACGCCGGCCCAGGCGGCTGCCCGCCATTTGCAAGATGGCCAGATCGTCCATGTCGAGACCTTTGGCGAACGCCAGGGCATCCTGGGCGACGTCGTCGTCCGCGTGTCGGATACGGCCGGCCTGGAAATGCACATCGACGTCGATGAAGCCAATGCTTGTTCTTTGAGCAATCGCGATTATGTCATGATTTGTCCTGTCTGATAAGGAGGGGCCGCCATGCTTGTAGAAAATCAAAAACTGGCCGAATTTGCGGCGCTCGTTTCATCGGGGGACGTGCGGCCCTTTGAAGGACCGCTCAAAGTCGGCGTCGACCTGGGAACGGCGAATATCGTTATGGCCGTGACGGATCAGGACAATCGGCCTGTCGCCGGTATGACGACCCATTCGACCGTCGTCCGCGATGGTATCGTCGTCGACTACGTCGGGGCGGTCCGGGCCGTGCGGACCATGAAAGCGGCCTTAGAAGAAAAATTGGGCGTCGCCCTGACCAAGGCGGCGACGGCTATCCCACCGGGCATCCTCGATGGCAACGTCCGCTGTATCGCCAATTGTGTCGAAGGGGCGGACCTGGAAGTCATCAAAGTTATGGATGAACCGACGGCCGCTGCGGCTGTCCTGGGCATCCGCGACGGCGCCGTCGTCGACGTCGGCGGCGGTACGACGGGCATCAGCATCCTGCGCGATGGCAAGGTCGTCTATACGGCTGATGAAGCGACCGGCGGGACTCATATGACCTTGGTCCTGTCAGGCTACTACGATATCGGCCGGGATGAAGCGGAAAAGATGAAACTCGACGCTTCTCAGGAACAGGCCGTCTTTCCCATCGTCTATCCCGTCGTCGAAAAGATGGCGTCCATCGTCAAGCGCTTTGTAGACGGCCGTCAGGTGAAGGACCTTTACGTCGTCGGCGGTGCTTGTTGTTTCAGTGAATTTGAAAATGTCTTTGAAAAAATCCTGCATATCCCGACGCACAAACCGAATGACTGCCTGTTTGTCACGCCACTGGGCATTGCAGTGAACCAATAAACGGAGGTACAGCATAATGAGTACAACCATTGACCCCGTCGTCCTGCAGCAGTTAGTCGCCCAGGCCGTACGGCAATTACAGAAAGAAGGAACCCAGGCAGCAGCACCGGCTGTTCCGGCAGCACGCGATGAGTACGGTGTCTTTACGACCATGGCCGATGCCATCGATGCGTCGGCTGCGGCTCAGCATACGCTGCTCTTCCAGTCGCCGTCGCAGCGGCAGCAGTGGATCGACGTCATCCGGCAGACCTGCCTGGATAAGAACAACATGCAGATGATGTCGCGCATGGCCGTCGAAGAAACGGAAATCGGCCGCTACGAAGATAAAGTCATCAAGAATACAGCCGCTGCCCGCTATACGCCGGGCATTGAAGATCTGAAGACCGACGCCCGTACGGGGGAACACGGCCTGGTCTTGTTTGAATACTGCCCTTTCGGTGTCATCGGGGCCATTACGCCGACGACGAATCCGACAGAAACGATTATCAATAACTCCATCTGCATGATTGCCGGCGGTAACACCGTCGTCTTCAGCCCTCATCCGCGGGCCAAGAAGACGTCGATTTTCCTGGTACAGCTCCTGAACAAGGCCTTGTATGAAGCCGGGGCCCCGCTCAATTTGATTACCATGGTCCGGGAACCGTCCATCGAAGCTACCGACGAAATGATCAGTAATCCCAAAGTACGCCTGGTCGTCGCAACGGGCGGCCCGGGCATCGTCAAGAAAGTCCTTTCTTCGGGCAAGAAAGCCATCGGTGCCGGCCCTGGCAATCCGCCTGTCGTCGTCGACGAAACGGCGAACATCGAAAAGGCCGCCAAGGATATCGTCGATGGCAGCTCTTTCGACAATAACGTGCCGTGCATTGCGGAAAAAGAAGTCTTTGCCGTCGATTCTATCTTCGATTACCTGCGCATCAACATGAAAGGAGCCGGTGCCTATGAAATTACCGACACCGATACGATTGAACGCCTGTGGAAGCTCGTGGCCAATGAAAAGGGGACCGGGCCGAAAGTTGAATTTGTCGGCAAGTCGGCTAAATACATCCTCCATCAGCTGGGCATCGAAGTGGAAGATACGAAGAAACTCATCATCATGGAAGTGGCCAAGGACCATCCCTTCGTCCAGACGGAAATGCTCATGCCCATCCTGCCCCTCGTCCGCTGCGATAACGTCGACCAGGCTATCGAATGGGCGTATGAAGCCGAACACGGCAACCGCCACAGTGCCATGATGCATTCGACGAATGTTGCGAAATTGAGCAAGATGGCCAAGCTCATGGAAACGACGATTTTTGTCAAGAATGGCCCGTCTTATGCCGGCCTGGGCATTGGCGGCCAGGGCTACCCGACCTTTACCATTGCCGGTCCGACCGGCGAAGGCCTGACCAGTCCCAAGTCCTTCTGCCGTCTCCGTGAATGTGTCCTCAAGGATATGTTCAATATCCGCTAAGGGGAGGGATGGCTCATGGATATTTGTCAGATTGCGACGAAAGTCATCTCCGGAGAGCAGGCATTGGCCGCTTTCCGCGTCTATCGGACGGAACGGATCTTTATCTTGTGCGATAGCTTTTTGACCCAGTCCGGGGCCATCGACTTGCTGAGCCGGCAGATTGCCCCGACGAATCAGGTGCAGGTTTTTGATGATGTTGTGCCTGACCCGAATCTCAGCGGTGTCGCCCGGGCGATGGCTGCGGCTGTCGATTTCCAGCCGACGGTCCTCGTCGCCTTTGGCGGCGGCGCTGCCATCGATACGGCCAAGGGCCTCGTCTATTTTGCCAGTGGCGCCCATGCCTTTTCGCGGCCGCCGGTCTTCATCGTCATTCCCACGACGAGCGGGACCGGTTCGGAAATGACATCTTTTGCCGTCATCACCGATGCCGAAGAGAAACGGAAAATCGCTCTCATCGACGATGTCATGTATGCCGATGTGGCGATCTTGGATCCGCAGCTGACGGTTTCGGTTCCGCCGGCCATTACGGCCAATACGGGATTCGACGTCTTGACCCATGCCATCGAAGCTTATGTGGCCAAAGGCGCGACAGACTTCACCGATGCCATGGCCTGCAAAGCAGTGGAATTGGCCTTGGAATACTTGCCCCGGTGCTATCATTACGGAGCTAACCTGAAAGCGCGGGAAGCCATGTCCAATGCTTCCAATATGGCCGGAGTCGCCTTTAATCTCGGTGGCTTAGGGATGGTCCACAGCATGGCCCATCAGCTGGGAGGCATGTACCATGTCCCGCATGGCTTAGCCTGTGCGTTGGCCCTGCCCGCCGGTATTGCCTATAACAGCCGCGATGAAAAGGCGGCTGCTAAATACGCCGATTTGACGTATAAATTAGGTCTGGCGCCACGGTCTTTGCCGGTGCCCCAGGCGGTCTGCCTCCTTCAGGGCGTCCTCAAGGCCCTCATGTCCGATATGGCCATGCCTCAGCGCATAGGCGAACTGCCGAAAGGACCGGATCGCAAGTCCTATGTACAGACTATCCCTGCCATGGCCGCCCACGCGATGGAAGACCGCTGTCTGCCAGGCAACCCACGTCCTGTCGATGAAGAGACTTTTGAGAAACTTTTTGCATCACTTTATTAAAAAAAGGGACCTCGCACGAAGGCCTATGCCATCCTGCGAAGTCCCTTTTTGGGGCATCTCATAAAGCTTCTAACGAAGAAAAACCATAGAGAGCTGCTGTGTGTTCCAAAATTTCCTGGTTAAGATTGTAGAGGGCCTTCTTATGCAGGAAATCCCGGCGTTGATTGATAACCTTTTCGTGAATTTTTGCTATTCGAAGTCTTTGCTTGTCACGATTACAGCTACTTTTTCCAGCCCAATTATGAAGCAATTATCTTTCTGAGGGCATCGAACCCTCAGAAAAACCTACAATTCATCTCATCACCTAAAGAAGCGGGAAACTTCTTGCAGAATCAGGTTAAAATTTTGAGAAAATAAAAAGATGCGGTATAATAAAAATTTCCCACGTCGGTCAATAAGACTCGCTATCCGTATATCCCGCTGGAGAGCATGAGCAATCACCATCGTTTCAGCCTGTTCCTGATTTCTGACCAAAGTTTTTACTATGTACCGGAAAGCCTTGTAAATCAAGGGTTTTGACAAGCGCATAAAATTTTGGTTAAATAAGAGTAGACTGATGCAAGCTTAGGTAGCATCAGGATATTCGCACAAAAGCCTACTGTTAACTGCCGCATAGGCAGCTTAGAAAATAGTAACAGTAAATTTCACCAATCAAATGAAGTTAACTGCCGCATAGGCAGCTTAGAAATTATTTCAAATTTAAGACTGCAATAGCGATAAGTTAACTGCCGCATAGGCAGCTTAGAAATTGCAGAAAAATTCTAAAATCGTCGTCAAGGCGTTAACTGCCGCATAGGCAGCTTAGAAAGTAATGAAGTCGCGGAACAACTCCGTAAATATGTTAACTGCCGCATAGGCAGCTTAGAAAAATATCAAAACCCTTAGGCGGTTATCTAAGACGTTAACTGCCGCATAGGCAGCTTAGAAATGTCGTCTATTATCCTTTTCTCTTATATATTTGTTAACTGCCGCATAGGCAGCTTAGAAATCCCATTTCAAAATGTATAACTCAAGGGGATATGTTAACTGCCGCATAGGCAGCTTAGAAAGTAACGTCTCTAGCGATTTGAAGAGGGTAGACGTTAACTGCCGCATAGGCAGCTTAGAAATTGGAGGTTTTAACTAAACTTTACAAAGACGTGTTAACTGCCGCATAGGCAGCTTAGAAAGCTTGCCAACGCGTTCGACTAATTCTGCGCGTGTTAACTGCCGCATAGGCAGCTTAGAAAGTACGTGACACTTCGTGCGGTGGCTTTGGTGAGTTAACTGCCGCATAGGCAGCTTAGAAAGATAAGTGGAATAAATAGCCCTATAATACGCCGTTAACTGCCGCATAGGCAGCTTAGAAATCTAATGCTTATACTGGTTACGGTTCGGATGTGTTAACTGCCGCATAGGCAGCTTAGAAAATTAAGCGCGGGTAAAGCATCAAATTTTTGCGCGTTAAATGCCGCATAGGCAGCTTAGAAATACTTTTGCTCATCTCGGCGAACAGGCTGTTCGTTAACTGCCGCATAGGCAGCTTAGAAAAATCACTACACATGGCGCGGCACAGAATGCACCGTTAACTGCCGCATAGGCAGCTTAGAAAAACAGCTCTTCACTGAATTCCTTGTGAATGGGGTTAACTGCCGCATAGGCAGCTTAGAAATGCGTTTTATATGGCAATTCATCGGCAAACATGTTAACTGCCGCATAGGCAGCTTAGAAAGCAAACAGCAGGCCGTACCGAAGATTTCCCCGGTTAACTGCCGCATAGGCAGCTTAGAAATCGTCCGTCATCTGGTGGGAATGTACCGGGCCGTTAACTGCCGCATAGGCAGCTTAGAAATCAGACCGATGTTGCAAATGCAACGACTGCGAGTTAACTGCCGCATAGGCAGCTTAGAAAGCATGAAATCGCTAAAATTGATAGCGATATCGAGTTAACTGCCGCATAGGCAGCTTAGAAATTGTCGGCCGGGGTCAAATACTGCATCAACCAGTTAACTGCCGCATAGGCAGCTTAGAAAATAACAAGCGATACGGGACAAAAAAGAAAAAAGTTAACTGCCGCATAGGCAGCTTAGAAATTGCAAACTCAATTGACGCAAGCCAAAGAACAGTTAACTGCCGCATAGGCAGCTTAGAAAGCTTTCTTCCACTTCTTCCGAAGACGACGCTTGTTAACTGCCGCATAGGCAGCTTAGAAAAAGGACGTCGGCGGCTTCGTCGGGGGCTACCTGTTAACTGCCGCATAGGCAGCTTAGAAAACAAAATCAAATTCCACGGTCTTCTTTTAAACGGTTAACTGCCGCATAGGCAGCTTAGAAAAGGTTAGCGTTAAGGATAGTCATTATGACAACGTTAACTGCTGCATAGGCAGCTTAGAAAAATTACCAAAGATGAAGCCATCCATAAAGCCGTAGATGCGGCCCGGACCTTCCTACAAAATGATGCCGAACGCCGAGCCTACATCAATCGTGAACTCGCCATCCTAGACTATAACTCGGACCATCGTGATGCTTTTGAAGAGGGGGAAGCTAAGGGACGTAAAGAAGGCGAAGCCCAAGGGCGCAAGGAAGGTGAAAAGAGGCTGGGGATGTTGATGAATCTTTTATTTAAAGAAAATCGTTACAACGATGCGAACAAAGCGGCTGCTGATGCCGATTTCCGTGAAAAACTTTTTAAGGAATATGGAATTTAGCCGATAGAAAAGGGACTGTGGCGTGAAAGAGACTATCATGCGCAGTCCTTTTTTCGGATTCAGATGCGGCGTTCCGCCGCGACAGACTTAGGATGGCATTACGACCGCGTATCACTGGTCATAAATTCCGGCTGTACCCGGGATTCAGGCGGGCTCGCCCTCTACAGCGGTCCGTTTCAGCATCCGTCTTGCCATTCCTTACGGTCATGACCAGACGGGCTGAAAAGGCACGTGCACGCCCCTGCAAATCGCATACAGGCGATGAAAATGAGTGCGACCACAGATTACAAAAAAACGGCCTACAGCCGGGTGCGTAGGGGACGCCCAGAGGGCGTCCCGCTGTGAGATTTGACCACAGCCCATTTCTGGTATAATGGTGAGTTTTTACGAGCCACGAGCTACGCACAACGAACCACGGCTTTTCCTCGGACTCAGATGCGGCGTTCCGCCGCGACAGACTCACACTGACAACGACGCTTCGGGAAACCCTCGGCGCGTAGCGGGCGCGCCCTCTACAGCGCTCCGTTTCAGCATCTGTCTTTCCATTCTTACGGTCATGACCAGACGGGCTGAAAAGGCACGTGTACGCCCCTATAAATCGCATACAGGCGATGGGAATGAATGTGGTCGCAGTGAATCAAAAATACATAGCCCGTGGCCTTCCCCTAACATTAATGGTTCCTTAAATATTTGGGAATTCGATTAAGAAAAGATTAAGTTTTCTGGAACTGTCCTTTTTCTGTTGTATCATGAAATTATCAAGGATTATCCTTTTCGTGGTTCTTCATGATATAATAAAGAAAGGAATGGTGAATTTGCTGAAAGAACAACTGACTGCCAATGAAATCCGCTATCGTACGTATTTTCCGGAGCTGACGGAAAACAATTTCAATCCCATGAATGACGTGTTGTTCAAGTTCATCTTTGGCCGGCCGGAACGCAAACTTATTACCATTGATTTTCTCAATGCCATTGCCGCCGAAGACCTGGGGCATCCGATTACGGACATCGTCTTTACGCCGACGGAAAATGTTCCGGACAGTCACGATGAAAAATTGACGCGCCTCGACGTGGCCTGCACCTTGGACACGGGCGAACAAGTCGACATTGAAGTCCAGATTGTGAACCAGAAAAACATGCAGCGCCGGACCATGTGTTATTGGGCACGCTTGTATCTGCTATCCTTGCCGCCGGGTGGCGCTTATCAGGACTTGAAGCCTTGCATCACCATTAATCTATTGCGGTTCAACTTGTTGCCGCAAGAAGAAGCCCATTCCATGTGGAGCATTTATAACGCTGAGACGGGCGACCGCCTCAATAAGGATTTGGTATTCCATTTCCTGGAAATCCCGAAATATACAAAATTGCCGAAGAAGCGAATCAGTGACATGACGAAGATGGAGCGATGGTTGGCCTATTTTGCTAACCAACTCAATGATGACGAAAAGGGGGAATTGATCATGAGCGATGAAGCCATCCATAAAGCCGTAGATGCGGCCCGGACCTTCCTGCAAAATGATGCCGAACGCCGAGCCTACATCAATCGTGAACTCGCCATCCTAGACTATAACTCGGACCATCGTGATGCTTTTGAAGAGGGGGAAGCTAAGGGACGTAAAGAAGGCGAAGCCCAAGGGCGCAAGGAAGGTGAAAAGAGGCTGGGGATGTTGATGAATCTTTTATTTAAAGAAAATCGTTACAACGATGCGAACAAAGCGGCTGCTGATGCCGATTTCCGTGAAAAACTTTTTAAGGAATATGGAATTTAGCCGATAGAAAAGGGACTGTGGCGTGAAAGAGACTATCATGCGCAGTCCTTTTTGGATTCAGATGCGGCGTTCCGCCGCGATAAACTCACACTGACAACGACGCTTCGGGAAACCCTCGGCGCGTAGCGGGCGAGCCCGCTAGCGATATTTGACCACGGCCCATTCTGGTATAATAGCAGGCTTTTACGAGCCACGAGCCACCTGTCATGAATCCTGGGTATGCACAGGATTCACGGCGGTCACCCCTACGATTGCGGCGAGGCCGTCAGGCCCCTAACTCGATGAACGACCTACGATAAACGGCTTTACGCCCAGCCGTTAGGCCACCTAGACATTAACGGTTTCTTAAATATTCAGGAATTCGATTAAAGAATGATTAGAATTTCTGGTTGGCCCTGTTTTGTAGTGTATGATGGAATCAGAAGTCGTTCTATTGCGGAGCGGGAACGATTATTATACAATAAAAATGAATCTGGAGGTGTGACATCATGTCCGATTCGGCACAACAGGCCAAAGCGCAGAAAAGAGCGTGTGACGAGGCGTGCAAACGGGTCCTTTCGGAGCGGGGCATCATGGCCCATATCCTAAAGGCCTGCACGGAAGAATTCAAGGATTGTGCTTTGCAGGATATTGCCAAACGCTATATCCAGGGTGAACCGAGTATCAGCTGTATGGCTGTGGACCCGGAAGCTATTGCACCACGCATCGAAAGTGAGCAGACGGAAGACAAATCCGGAGCGGAAAGAACGGTGTATTACGACATTCGTTTCCATGCCGTAGCTCCCGTGGACGGAAAGTTCATCCAGCTCATCATTAATCTGGAAGCGTAGAACGATTTTAATCCGGGGTATCCGCTGCTAAAGCGGGCCGTCTACTATTGCGGTCGTATGATTTCCAGTCAGTATGGCACGGTTTTCGTAAAATCCCATTATGAAAAAATTCAGAAGGTCTATTCCATTTGGATCTGCACGATGCCAACGAAAAAATGGGAGTACCATATTTCCAGTTACCAACTGACAGAGAAACATCTAATCGGTCATACTCAGGCCGAGCGGAGCCATTACGATTTGCTCCGTATCGTCTTGGTCTGTCTGGGAAGTAAGAGCCATAGGCAGTTGAAAGGCATTTTGCGTCTGCTGAACATGCTGCTCTTGGATAACATGGGTTCCCAAGAAAAAAGGAATTACTAACGCAAGAATTTAACGTAACAATGACACCGCACTTGGAGAAAGGAGTGGCGACAATGTGTAACTTGAGCGAAGGTATTGAACGGCGCGGGGAACGGCGAGGAGAAAACGCGGACGTAAACTGGGGGAAGAAGTAGGAGAAAAACGTGGTTGGAATTTAGGAAAACAAGACAACGTACTGGAAATGCTGAAAGATGGCGTACCTTTTGAAAAGATTGCTCAGTATACTAAGTTATCCTTAGAAGCTATTGCTGACATTGCAAAGCAAAATAAATTAATTTAAGTATGTTTAGCCAATAGAGAAGGGGCTGTTGCGTGAAAGCATAGGCTATCATGCACAGCCCCTTTATAGTAAAAATATATACGGATGAAAAGGAGATTTTATGGATAAGATTGTAGTTTCTATAGGTGGAAAAGACTGCCTTATTTATTCGGCAGGACAGGCGGAGTATGTATTGGTACAGCCTGTGGATGACCATGATTTGGAAGTATTGGACGAACAGGTAACGGCCATTGCCAAGGCCGTCCCAGTGCCTTTCGTTTTTGTGGCTTTCCCCGTGACCGATTGGAATCGGGAATTATCGCCCTGGGACAGTCCGGTTGTTTTCGGGCCTTCTGATTTTGGACATGGTGCAGCCAAAACGCTGGGCTTCATCGAAAAGGTCCTCTTGCCGGCTGTCTGCCTGCGATGCCATTTACCGGAAGGCACCCCCATTGTGTTAGGCGGATATTCCCTGGCAGGGCTCTTTGCTTTGTGGTGCGCCTGGCAGACGCCAACCTTCTCGGCTATTGCTGCTGCGTCGCCGTCGGTCTGGTTTCCCCATTGGCTGGATTATGCCAGTCAGCGGCCGCCGCAGACTCAGGCCGTATACTTGAGCCTGGGTGACAAAGAGGAAAGGACGCGCAATCCTGTCATGGCGTCGGTTGGGGACTGTATTCGCCAGCAGTATGCCTATTTAGCGGGCTTGCCCCGTATGCAGGTGCTGTTGGAATGGAATAAGGGCAACCATTTTCAACAGACTGGGCAGCGTTGTGCTAAGGCTTTTGCATGGTGTGTGTCATCATTGGCGCAGGGGTCAGGCGGCGCCAGCAACACCAGAGGATAGCCAGCCAGACGGGCATGATGAGGACGGCTGTGAGCATGTCCGGCATCTGGGTCATCATGAGGACGATAAAGCAGAGGAAGGCCAGGCAGAAATAGTCCGCTGCCGGGTACCAGAGGGACGGGAATTTCGTCGTCTTGCCCGCCTTCCGGCAGTAGGCCTTGAATTTCAAGTGCGTCACGATGATGGTGATCCAGTTGACGATGGTCGCGCCGACCGTGAGGGACAAGAAATACATGAAGATTTTTCCCGGGAAGAAATAGGTCACGGCGACGACGAACAAGGTCAGGCCTGAGCAGAGGCAGAGCGTGTGGACCGGTACGCCCCGGGACGACAGCTTCTTGAACCATTGCGGCGCGTTGCCTTCTTCTGCCAGGCCGAAGGCGATGCGGGAATTGCCGTAAATGGCCGAGTTATAGACGGAAATGGCCGCAGCCAGGACGACGAAGTTGAGGAGATTGGCCGCTGCCGGGAAGCCGACGTTGGTGAAGATCTGGACGAAAGGACTGTTCTGGGTGCCAATCTGGTTCCACGGCCACAAAGTCATGATGACGACCATCGTGCCGATGTAAAAGACAAGGATACGCCAGATAATCTGGTTGATGGCCTTGGGCAGGGACCGTTCGGGATTTTCCGCTTCGCCTGCCGTGATGCCGATGAGTTCGACGCCGCCGAAGGAAAAGATGACCGTCACCATGGCCAGGCAGAAGCCCCAGATGCCCTTGGGCAGGATGCCGCCGTAGGCCCAGAGGTTGCTGAAATTCTGCGGGAACGGCCGGCTGTCCTGCAAGATGAGCCAGGCGCCGAGGGCAATCATGCCCAGGATAGCCGCCACCTTGATGAAGGACATCCAGAACTCCGTTTCGCCGTAGGCCCGGACATTGACCAGGTTGAGACAGGTGATGGCTATGAGGCAGACCAGGGCCGTGACCCATTGCGGCAGGTCCGGCAGCCAGTAATGGACGTAGATGCCGACGGCTGTCAATTCAGCCATGCTGATGATGACGTAAGAGAACCAGTAATTCCAGCCCAGCATGAACCCCGGGAAGGGTCCCCAGTATTTGTCGGCATAATAGCTGAAGGAGCCGGACACGGGTTCTTCGACGGCCATTTCCCCTAACATGCGCATGATGAGGAAAATGACGATGCCACAGATGAAATAGGCTGCGATGACCGACGGCCCGCCCAGGGAAATGGTCGACGCCGACCCGTAAAACAACCCGGTACCAATTGCGCCGCCCAGGGCGATCATCTGGAGATGACGGTTCTTCAGGCCGCGCTGCATTTGTGATGCTTCTTTCATGAAAAATACCTCCTGACAAAAAAGACCGCACGAAAGTTTACACCCAAGGTGGTGTACCCCTTCGTGCGGTCGTTTTGCGATTACACTCTGTCTATTAGTATAGAACAAAAACGGAACTTGTCAATCCAAGAAGATATAGCCGCCGAATATGGCCGGGCTGGCACAGTTCTGTCACAGCTGTGACGGGATGCTATCTTTTTCGACCGGGAGAAGCTATAATAAAATAGAAATAAAGAGCTATTCTCAGGAAAGAAGGCTGATTCTGGTTGCAAGATGTATGCAGGACTCTCGATTGTGTTATAATGGCAGAGGAGGCGGGAACGATGGGGCCATTCGTCGATGCGGACGGAAACCGGTGCAGTGTCAAACAGGTTGTGCGGAACCTCTTGAAAGAGGACGTGACCTATGAATTCATCGCACACGTTGCCCAATGCCCGCTAAAAACGGTAAAGGAAATTGCCGCGCAAGAAAAAAGCAATAGGGAGTGATTCATTTGAAAATCTTAGTTGTCATGGATGTCGATGCGAAACAGAAACAGTGGCTGGAAGCAGCTGCTCCGGAGGCGGATTTTTGCTATTGTCCCGGTGATGGGAGTCAGGCCGGAAAAGCGTTGAAAGAAGCAGATGTCATCATTGGCAATATAGCTCCTGACCTGGTGAAAGAAGCGTCGCAGTTGAAGTGGCTCCAGCTCAACAGTGCCGGTGCCAACGAATACTGCCGGCCCGGTATCCTGCAGGCTGGCGTCACCTTGACCAATGCGACCGGTGCCTACGGCCTGGCGTTGTCAGAACACATGCTGGCCCAGACACTGGCGATGATGAAGAAACTCTATCGCTACTATGATAATCAGCATCAAGCCCTGTGGTGCGATGAAGGGCCGGTGACGTCCCTCTATGGCGCGACCGTCGTCGTCGTCGGTTTTGGCAATATCGGCCGTAACTTCGGCCAGCGCGTCAAGGCCATGGGGGCCCACGTCATCGGGTTGCGCCGCCGTCAGGGAGCCGTACCGCCCGAAGCCGATGAAATGGGGGATATGGCCCATTTCAACGATTACCTGGCCCAGGCCGACATTGTCGCTTCGTGCCTGCCGGATACGCCGGAAACGTATCACCTCTATGATGCGGCGCGCTTTGGCGCCATGAAGAAAGGGGCGTACTTCGTCAACGTCGGCCGCGGGACCAACGTCGACCAGAAAGCCCTCCGCGATGCCGTTGTGGCAGGCCATCTGGCCGGGGCTGCCTTAGACGTTACTGACCCGGAACCGCTGCCGCCGTCGGATCCCCTGTGGAAGACGCCGGGCATCTACATTACGCCGCACATTTCCGGCGGCTATCACCTCCAGGCGACGCACGACTATATCGTCCGCATCGCCGCGGATAATCTCAAACGGTACCTGGCCGGTGATCCCCTGGAAAACATCGTCGACCTCATGACCGGCTATAAAGCGTAAAAGTAGGAGCTGTCTATGTAAAAAGGAGCTGTCGCACGAAGACAGCCCTTTTTTGGCTCTTGTATTAAGATTTTTTATCAGTTTTATGAAAAAATGGTCGGAATGGAGCTTTTTTGTCTTATTGGAGCAGACTTTTAACCTGTTTTATGATATTGTGTATTAGTAAATGATTTTCAATATTATCGCTACGGGCGAAAGAGAGGGGTTTACCTACATGGCATATCATAAAATCAAGGGAACGAAGAAGGCATGGATTACCTGGGCTGTTTTGACGGCATTGACGGTACCGGCTTATGCGGCGGCAGCTGATGGGCCGGCGGATAATGCAGCGGTTACGACGAAGGATGTCGTCGTAACCGCGACGCGGACCGAAGCGGACGTCAAGATGGTACCGAATACGGTAGAAGTTATTACCGCCGACGATATCCAGAAACTCGGCGCAACGGATGTCTATTCGGCATTGCGCTTGGCCGATAACGTGCAGATCATGAACACCAGCACTGGCTTTGGCCACCGCATTTCCATGCGCGGCATGTCCAGCGATTCGACACTTATTCTCATCAATGGCCAGCGGACAGCCATCGAAGATACGGAAACGACGCAGAACCTCTTGGCGTTGGACCGCATCAACGTCAACAATATTGAACGCATCGAAATCGTCCGTGGCGCTGCTTCGGCCCAGTACGGTTCCGATGCCCTGGCCGGTGTCATCAACATCATCACCAAGAAATCGACCGGGAAGCCGTCGGTCACAGTCGGTGCTACGACGGGGACGACGAACATGTCCAATTATTATCACATCGACTTGGGCAAACAGGGCAAATTCAGCAGTACCTTCGACATGAATTTCTCCAAGGACCGGCAGTGGACGGAACATGAAGTTTCAGGCCTGCCCGTCAAGAACCTCCAAGGGCCGAAGCAGGACTATCATTTCAGCGGGTCCTATGAATTAGGGGAAAACAAGAACTTGAACCTCGATTTAGGCTACTATAAGGACAAACTCAGCGGCGACTGGAGCCATAAGGAGTACAACCTCGGCGCTTGGGGTGGCATCGTCCGCCTGCAGGACGCCAAACTGGAAACGGAACGGCGCGACGCCAGCCTGAGCCTGACCGGGAAGACGAAGAAAGACGACTACATGGTCCGCACGTTCTACAGCAAGCTCGACAAATTCCGCTTCCTGCCCTACACGGCACTGGCCAAGGAATACGGCGAAACGAATAAGTACAGCATCTGGGGCATTGAAGCCAAGAACAGTCATAAGGTCAACGGCGACCACACTTTGACGTATGGCACAGAATACGACCGCTATGATGTCGATGGCGTCAACTTCGGCAAGACCGGCGACAATGGCAAGGATCTCAACACGTATGCTGCGTACATCCAGGACGAATGGCTCTTGGGCGATAAGTGGGAAATCATCCCGGCTGTCCGCTACGACCATCACAGTGAATTCGGCAGCAAGACGACGCCTCATCTCGGCGTGACCTACCTGGCCAATGACCACAACCGCTTCAAAGCCAATTGGGGCGAAGGCTACAAGGCGCCCAGTGTCAGCGAACTCTACATGGACTATACCCACATGGGTGTCCTGACCTTGGGCAATCCCAATTTGAAGCCGGAAGAATCGAAGAACTGGGACCTCAGTTATGAAGGGGAATGGGGCAAGACCTTCGGTAAGATCACCTATTTCCACAACGACATCGATAACCTGATTTCAACCCGCACCGTCGGCGGCCGTCATGGTTATAATGAATATTACAACATCGACGGTACGACGAAGACCCACGGCGTCGAATTGACGTTAGGCCGCAATCTCTCACGGGATTTGGATGTTAAAGTGACCAGCAACTGGACCAGTGCCAGCCATAAAGTGGCTTCGGCTGAATCGGCAGCCCATGGTGTCGATGGCATTGCCGATAATATTACGACGCTGCAGCTGGCCTATGATGACCACCGCGCTTATGGCTACAACGCGACGTTGTGGGAACAGTGGGTACACGATTATTACGAAAGCGATTCCAGCCAGACTTATTCTTATAATACCTTGAATTTCGTCATCAATAAGAAATATGGTGACGCTGTCCGCCTCTTTGCAGGTGTCGATAATATTTTCAATAAAAAAATCGATGCCATCTACCTCGACGGCCGTATTTGGCGCACTGGCATCGAAGTCAAATTCTAAGGCCTTCGTCCTTGCAATTCTCTTCCGCTTGACGTAAAATAAAAGTAAGAATCAATCGCATGATATGCGGGAGGAGGATGCACTATGGATGTATTAGCAGCAGCTGTCGCCTTGGTCCTGATCTTGGCCATTCTCAATGTCGTCCCTTACTATGTCGGACGCTATATCTTATTGTATAGTCTTCGCAGATATCGGTCCCTGACGGTGCCTTCGTCGTTGACGATCCGGCGGCCCCGCCTGTTCGGCCGGGACTGTCAGGAAATCGACATCTGCCATGACCGCCTGCGCCTCGTCGATTGGGACGGCGTTACCTGTCCTATCCGGCCTGACTATGTCCGCTATGTCCATTTCTATCAAGAACGGTCGTCCAAAGGGCGCCGCCAATGGTATCCTTACGTCACCTTGTACAGCAAGATGGCCCGTGTCGGCCCGGAAACACCGAGGCGCTTCTCTCTCTGCGGTTCCGAACGGGGCCGCGGGTATGATGGGGTCCAGCTCATCAACCACATGCAGATTGATATCAAAGACTACGTATTATTGCGCAAATACTGCCGGCAGGAACATATCCCCGTCCACGACGACTATGCCCCGGCCTGGCAGTTGCCTTTGTGCGGATGAGGAGGAGAAAGATGAAACAGATGCCTTTAGGGATCCCTTTGGCTGTCACCCTGGCCGGGACTGTCGGTTCCCTGGCTTTTGGGGCTAAACGGGTCCATGTCTTGTTTGGCGTCGCCTTGACGGCGTTGTCCATGTGGCACATGTATCAGCATCGCAAGGTCATGATGCGCCAGCTGCAGATACAAATGGCCCGGCAGCCATGGCAGATCGGCTGTAAGCGGTAAAGGGATTTTTTAATTTCAAAGTCAAAAAGGGGCTGTTCGTGCGACAGCCCCTTTTGTGTCCTCCAAAATTTGTCGGAATGGAGCATTTTGGACAGAATGGAGTAGACAGGCCGAATAAAAAACTGATAGAATAATAGTACACGTAAAGAATATGATAATTGATTTCATATAAGGGAGTGTTTCACATCATGGAAGGTCTTCAGTATGCATTTCATTTATTTCACAGCGGCGGACTCGTCATGTATCCGCTGTTAGCTTTGTCAATTTTTACCTTGGCTATTGCTATCGAGCGCTTTGGGTATTATCGGGTGAATCGCAAAGGGTCTAAACAGTTCTGCACCGGCATCAGTCAGGCGGCCCGGAACCAGCAGTGGGATGCGGCTGGGCAGCTCTGCCGCAAGTTCCCGACGGCCATAAGCCGTATCGTAGCCAGCGGCTTGAGCCATGGTGGCGATATGAAGGGCATGAAGATTGCCTTTCATGAACAGATGAGCGTCGAAGCGGTCGGCTTTAAACGCTATCTTGATTATCTCAGTGCCATCGTAACCATTTCACCGCTTCTGGGCCTGTTGGGGACGGTTACCGGCATGATCAGCACATTCAGTGTCCTCGATAACGGCGCTGGTGCTTCGGCGGTCACTGGCGGTGTCGGTGAAGCTTTGGTCGCTACGGCGACGGGCCTCTGCGTCGCGATCCTGGCTTTCTGCGTCTATACGTATTTTTCGCACCAGCTCGATACAATCGTTACGGATACGGAAAAGGTCTGCATGACTGTCATGCAGGCCCGGAAAAATGCATAGGAGGCGCAGGCCATGTTTTCTCATGTCAAGATGAAGAAGAAACCCGTTTTCATGATTATCCCCATGATCGACATCATTTTCTTCCTCCTCGTATTTTTTATGATGAATAGTTTGCAGACTGTCGCCCAGAAGGCCCTGGCTGTCCAGCTGCCCCAGGCCCAGAGCGCTTCGGCGCCGGTCCAGATGCCGATCATTGTGACTGTCGACAAGGCCGGGCATATCACGTTGGACAATAAGCCGGTCACGCTGGATGAAGCGTCGGACCTGATGAAGCAGCATATGACTGACAATGCCAATGCGGCAGTCATCCTCCAGGCCGATAAGGATACGGCACACGGTCAGGTCGTGGCGGTCATGGCTATGCTCAAGTCAGCCGGTGTCAAACGCCTGGCCATTGCAGCCAAGCAGAAGGGATGACGGCTATGGAAGGGATTTCTTGGAAACGGGCGTATGCCGGGTCGCTCCTCATCCACCTCGTCGTGGCCGGTCTGCTGGCCGTCGGCCTGGCAGGCAGCGTCGCCCAGCATGAGCAGGAAAAGATGTACGTCGTTGACCTCGACGCGTCGGATTTGACCGATTCCGGCAGTGGCCATGCCGGCGGCGGGGGTGGCGGCAGTTCGTCGGCCTCGCTCTTTCCCGATAAATTATCAGAAACAGACATGGCCCAGCGGACGGCGGCTGTCCAAGCCCAGTCCTCGGCCCTGACGCCGCCGGAACAGGTGACACAGGCCCAGTCAATCTTGGCAGAGGCCTCCGAAAAGGCGGCTGCGTCAGTGGCATCCGCGGCTCAGGCCCCTTTACCGGGCGCTCCGTCCGATACGGGGAGCAGCACGGCTGCCGGTTCCCGTGATGGCGGTAGCAGCCGTTCCGGCAGTGGCTCCGGGACGGGCGAAGGCAACGGTGAAGGGTCTGGTTCGGGCAGTGGGGAAGGCCCCGGTTCCGGCAGTGGCAGTGGCGGCGGTTCGGGCAGTGGTACCGGTTCCGGCAGCGGCGACGGCCAGGGATATGGCCAAGGGACCGGCGATGGCCAGGGCAGCGGCGACAGCGGTGCTGCAGGTACTGGGTCGGCTCCTTTTGACAGCGATGGTTTCTGGTCGGCTGTCAATGCCAATAAGTCTTACCCGCCTATGGCCATCAAGCGGGGCCTGACCGGGACAGTCACCGTCACGGTCGTCCTCGACAGCAGCGGCAACTGTGTCAGCGCCTCTGCCGACAGCAGCGGCCTGTTGGCGAAAGCCGCCGTCAATGCCGTCTATGCAGCCTGCCCGTATCCCAATGGAACGGGTAGTACCGTCACGGTCCACGTGCCGGTTACGTTTAATATACAATAAAGGAGAATCTGATACGATGCGTACACTTGTCTTATATTCATCCCGCACGGGAAATACAAAAAAAGTCGCCCAGGCCATAGCCGGCGCCTTGCCGGCTGGGACACCGTGCCTGCCTGTTGGCCAGGCGCCGGCAGACCTTACTGCCTATGACCTCGTCTTTATGGGCTATTGGGTCGACCGCGGCACGGCCAATGCCGAAGCCAGAGCCGTCATGGAAAATCTCCATAACGAACATATCGCCTTATTTGCTACGTTGGGAGCCGACCCCCAGTCGGAACACGGGAAGATGTGCCTGGAACACGGCGCAGCCCTCCTGCCTGACCCGGACGCTGTTGTCGGGACCTTCCTCTGCCAGGGCGCTGTCGACCCGAAGGTCATCGAAATGATGTACAAGCAGTTCCCGGCCGGCCATCCTCATGGGAAGTCGCCGGAACGAGATGCCCTCCATGCCCGGGCGGCTGTCCATCCCGATGAGCAGGACCTCCGGGACGCCGCTGCTTTTGCAGCTTCTGTCCTGAAACGCTTGGAAGGGAAGGGGTGAGCCTATGACTCTACAGCAGCTCTATGAGCAGACACCGCCGCAGCAGCGGGCCTTGCAATTCGGCATCGCCGGCAACGATGCCCTGACCGGGGCGTTCCCACAGAAGCGCGTTGTCCATGCCGGCCTCCAGGGGAGCCTGGTATCTCCGAGAGAATCCCAGCAAATCTGGCAGGACCTGATGGCCCAGGCACCGACAGGGAAAGGAGTCCAGACGGCGTACATACACATTCCTTTTTGTAAAACAAAATGTTTATATTGCGGCTTCTTCCAGAACGGCATGGACCAGTCTGTCGAAGACGAATACATCCGCTGCCTGGTCCAGGAACTGCGCCAGGCAGCCAAGGCACCGCGCCTGCGGGACAGCCTCATCCACGCCGTCTTCATCGGCGGCGGCACGCCGACGTCCCTGTCGGCAGATAACGCCGCCCGGCTTCTGGGGGCTGTCCGGGATTGCCTGCCCCTGGCCAATGACTACGAGCTGACCTTAGAAGGGCGGGTCCATGATTTGGAACCGGAAAAGATCGATACCTGGCTGGCTTATGGCGTCAACCGCATATCCCTGGGCGTCCAGTCTTTTGATACGAAAGTCCGCCGGGCTGTGGGCCGCCTCGATGACAGGGATACGGTCCTCGAACGATTGGCAGCCCTCAAGGCCTATGGCCAGTGCGTCGTCGTCATCGACCTCATGTACGGCCTGCCCGGACAGACCATGGACGTCTGGATGGAGGATGTCCGGACTTTTGCCGAGTCAGGCATCGACGGCGCCGACCTCTATCAGCTCAATGTCTTTGAAGGCAGCGCCTTGAGTCAGGCTATCCGCCAGGGAAGCCTGCCGCCGGCGGCGACGACGGCCCAGCAGGCCCTCATGTTCCAGGCCGCCAAGACTTATTTGGACCAGCGGGCGTATAGGCGCCTCAATATTTGCCATTGGAGCCGGTCGCAGCGGGAACGGAGCCTGTATAATACCCTGGCCCGGTCGGGAGCGGCCATGTTCCCCTTCGGCTGCGGTGCCGGCGGTCACGTCGACGGCTATGAGACCATGCTGCACCGGGCCATTACGCCTTATGAGCTGTTTGTCCGCGAAGGTAAGAAACCCTTCATGGCCCTCCTGCGCCAGTCCCCGTTCCAATCCTTCATCGATGAGATACAGTATCAGCTGGAACAGGGTTATCTCGATATCGGTGCCCTGGCAGCCAAGGAGCCGCGGCTCGGTGAATTGAACTGGCTCTATCAGCGCTGGCAGGACCAGGGCCTGGTCCGCTACAACGGCGTCCTCTATAAATTGACCGATGCCGGTCAGTTCTGGCAGGTCAACGTGACCCAGACGACGCTGGAATGTATGCAGTATCTCTTGACCGGCCAGACCGGTGCTGCCTTGCAGGGCATTGCCGCTCAGGATTCGCCGAAATCGGCGGCCATGGCTGAAGCCATGAAGAAAATGAAAGCCAGCGGGGAAGGCCCCAGTCTGGAAGCTATGAAGCACATGGCCGAAGCTATGAAGCACATGAGCCAAGAAGAACTCCAAGCCGTCATGCAGCGCATGAAGGGCTGATGGAATGATATATTGACAAGACCTGCTGGATTCGGTAAACTAATAATGAAATTTATTATTGAATCTAGGTGGGGAGATGGAAGAAAATAGACAGCGGCGTCGGATAGTACAGGTACTTTGCGGCGCCGTTCTCTTTGTGTTACTTGTCGGAGCGCTGCTGGCATCGCCCGTCGATGGCTTGGCTGGAGCTACGCCGCGATCCCGGGTCAAAGGGGATACGAAGTTGTCGGGCTCGTACATGCTGCTGCTCAACAGCAGACAGTTTCCTTTTGACGAAGACGGCGCCTGCCAGGCTTTTGGCCGCTTCTTCAGCCAGCGTCAGGCCGACCTGGCCCCTTTGGCCGGGCAGACTGTGGTCCTCTATATCCCTGGGGATGATGCGGCGCTGGCAGCTTACAGCCAGTCTCTGGTACAACGGGCAGCCAGCCGGCAGGTCACGCTGACCGTGCGGCCGCTGGAACCGGTCTTCTTGCGTTCACGCTTGCGGGCCCGGAGGTATGAGGCCATCCTCGTGCCGGCAGCGTCCCTGCCGGACGGACTGGATGATCAGGCCTGTGTTTATGAATATAAAAGTTATGTCCTGCGTTAGGAGGTCGTCATGCGTCGTATCCATACCTTAGTCGCAGCGGCACTGACAGTCATCGTCCTGCTCCATGCCCTCTGTGGCAGTTTTCTGCTTATCGGCATCAGCCGCCGTCCCATGGTCTTTCTGTCCTGGCTGGCAGCGGCTCTGTTAGGGCTCCATGTCGCTTTCGGCCTGGCCCTGACAGGGCAGACGTGGCGGAGCCTGCGAGGCCGGGCCCGCCGGTATATCCGGCTGAACCGGGATTTTTGGCTGCGCCGGATCAGCGGGCTCGCCGTCCTGGTCCTGGTCGTCTTTCATATCGGCATGTTTGGCGTAACCGAAGACGAGACGTATTTTCTCCTGCCCTTTACGGCCGTCAAGCTGGCAGGCCATCTCCTGCTCATCGCAACCATGGCCTGGCATATCGCCGTGAATTTGAAGCCCTTGTGCCTGGCCTTGGGCTGTTCCCGGCCGGATTGGCAGAGCTGCAGCGCCAAACTGGTGCTCCTGGTCTTTTGTGGTGTTGCCGTCCTGGCAGGAATCGTTTATTTTGTGAGGTGGCAATGGATATGAGTCAGCAAATGGTCATCATCGGAGCCGGCTTGGCCGGTCTGTCGGCAGCCTATACAGCGGCCCGCCAGGGCTGGCAGGTCTGGCTCTGTTCGTCCCTGCCGTCGGAACGGGCCCAGTCGGTCATGGCCGAAGGCGGCATCAACGCGGCGCTGGACACACAAGGTCAGGACGATAGTCCCGACCAGCACGAAGCCGATACGCTCCGGGCTGCCTGCGGCCTGGCCGATCCCAATGCTGTCCAGGCTATGACAACGGCTGCGCCGGCCCTGGTCGAGGCCCTGGCCGACTTGGGGGTTCCCTTTAACCGGACGGTTGACGGTCAAATTGATTTGCGCTATTTCGGCGGTCAGAAGAAGAAACGCACGGCCTTTTCCCAGAGCGATACGGGAAAACAGCTCATGACGGCCTTGATTGACGCCGTCCGTCGCTATGAAGGGGAAGGGGGAGTGCGTCGGCTGGCCCACCACGATTTCCTGACCTTGCTCCACGATGGGACGACGTGTACCGGCGTTTGCCTGCGCGATACTTGGAGCGGCGAACGCTGTGACCTGCCGGCCCAGGCAGTCGTCATAGCCACCGGCGGCCTTCATGGCCTCTTTAGCTGTACGACGGGCTCCCTGGCCGATACCGGTGCCGTCACGGCCGAGCTGTTCCGCTTGGGCCTGCCCGTGGCCAATGGGGAATTCATCCAGTACCACCCGACGACGATTGCCAGCAACGGGAAGCGGATGTTGGTCAGTGAAGCCGCCCGCGGTGAAGGCGGACGGCTTTGGGTACTGAAACAAGGGCGTCCTTGGTATTTCATGGAAGAAAAATATCCTGAACTGGGGAACCTCATGCCCCGCGACGTGACGGCCCGGGAAATCTGGTACCACTGTCAGGCCGGGGAAACGGTCTGGCTGGACCTGACGGGCCTGGATAAATCGGTCTTTTCCCGGAAACTGGCCGGCCTCGTCGCCGACTGCCAGCTCTATGGCGGCGTCGATATCCGGCGCCAGCCCATTGCCGTATCTCCAGGTATCCATTATTTTATGGGCGGCCTGTACGTCGATGAATGGCATCGCACGCCGTGGCAGCACCTGTACGCGGCCGGTGAATGTGCCTGCCAGTATCACGGTGCCAACCGCCTGGGTGGCAATTCCCTGCTCGGTGCCATCTATGGCGGCCGTAAAGCGGCCTGTACGGCTGTGGAAGAGGGTCGGGAACGGCCGCTTCCCCGAATCGCTCAGGTCCAGCTGCCGCCGGCAGCTACGTCGCCGGTCCAGCTGGCCTGTCTGAGGCAGCACCTGGACCAGGCCTTGGGAGTCGTCCGTACTGGGGCTGTATTGTCCCAGGCATTAGAACGTATCACAGCCCTGCCCGGGGCTTTGCCCTTACTGGGCCGGGCCTTGCTGCAGTCGGCCTTGGGACGGCAGGAAAGCCGCGGAGCCCATTGGCGCAGCGACTTTCCTCGTCGCGATGATGACCGCTTCCTGAAGACGACGCTGGCCGTATATGACGGCCGGCAGATTACTTTGTCCTACCGGCCGGTGCCGGAGAAACGGGGATAGCATGACCTATATTTTTCACATCCGCCGCCAGGAACGGCCCCGGAGCCGGGCGTACTGGCAAGATTTTTCCTATGACGGCCAGCCTGGCGATTCCGTCGCCCAGGCCCTGATGGCCATCAATGAGGACAGCCCTTTGCAGGACCGGAACGGACAGGATACGGCGCCCATCCGCTGGCAGCGGAGCTGCCTCGTGCGTAAGTGTGGCGCCTGTGCCATGGTCATAAACGGCGTGCCGTCCTTGGCCTGTTCGACGTTTCTATCTGCCTTGTCCGGGCCGGTCATTACGTTGGAGCCCCTCAGCCTGTTTCCCGTCGTCGCCGACCTCATCGTCGACCGCAGCTTTTTATACGACCGCCTCAAGGACTGGCAGATTTGGCTGGACCAGCCGGCTGCGGCGTCGCCCTGGACCTGGAAAAATCGCTATGAATCAGCGCGATGCCTGCTCTGTGGCTGTTGCCTGGAAGTCTGTCCCAATGCTTCGCCGCAGTCCCTCTTTGCCGGAGCGGCTGCAGCTGTCCAGGCGTACCGCATCCTGAGCCAGGAAACAGGGGACAGCCCTCATGGCCGGCAGCTCCGTCAGGCCTACAGGCATCAATATTTTGAACACTGCGGCCAGTCCATGGCCTGTCAGGAAGTCTGCCCGGCCCGGCTGGCCGTGACGGACCTGTTGGCCTGTGCCAATTCACTGGTCCTTTGGAAACATAGCAGATGGTAACGAGAAAGGAAGGAAACCATGGGGAATACCTTATGTATTTATGATGGTGACGTGCAGACCCGGCAGATTGCCTGCCTCGTCGGCAGCGTCCTGAGTATGAGCGCCTATGCGGCCTATACGGAAACGATGAATTGGGACCGCTATGAACGCATCGTCTTCGTCATGGGGCCCAGACAGGCCATGTTTTCACATTTTGCCGCCTGGCAGCCGGCCCTGCAGCACAAGAAGCTGGCTTTTTTGTGGAATGATTTCCAAAATATCTATACCGAACGCATCGCCGCGGCTATCCAGGCCCGGCTGGGACGGCCCTTGGATGTGACGGCTTTCGTATCGGCTGAGAACTGGCTCGACGATACGATTCGCGCAGCCCAGACGATTCAGGCCCGGGAAAAGGGGCCGGTACACGATGACGGTGCCGTCCTTCAGGCGATGGAAATCTTCCTAGCCGGCCATAACACGGGCGTCTTGTCGACGGGGTGGGGCCAGGAGGTCCACGGTACGCCGATAGAGTATGTCTATGAAAGAGGGGCGTTCTATTTCTTCAGCGAAGGCGGACGCAAGTTCATCTACCTCTACCGTAACGGCCACGCGGCCTTTTCCGTCTGCGACGCCTTTACCGATGCCCGGCATCTGGCTGGCTTGCAGGCCGAAGGGACCGTGCGCTTCATCGAGCCCGGTGATAAGGAATACGGACGCATTGCCGCCCTCAAAGGGATTTCCCGGAAGCGGCTGGTGGCGATGCCTGTCGTCCTTCATGTCATCGCCCTCGACGTGGCGCAGATGACCTTCGTCTGGAGCGGTTTCCTCCGGACCGGCCGATCTCTGCGCCAGACTTATCTATTCTGAAAAGGAGCTGCCCATGAGTCGTGAAACGAAGATGAATGTCCTGTGCCGTGAAGCGGACCGGCAGGTGATCCGCGTCGAAAATGAAACGGGCTCAGCATACCTGACAAATTATGTCATCTATCCGGGCATTTCCATTGCCTATATGGATGCCCATATCCAGGAATTTTCCTGCTATGCCCAGCCAAAGCCCGGCGTCTTTGCCATCAATCACTGTGAAGAAGGGCGCATTGAATGTAATTTTAAAAACGGGGAGTTTTTATATATGGGGAAAGGCGACATGTCCATCGGCAAGCGCAGCTGCAGTGAATACTGCCATACGGCGTATTTCCCTGTTTCCCATTATCACGGTCTGTCCCTGCTCATTGAAACCAAGAAGGCCCAGCCTGTCTTGGACCGCCTCCTCGAAGAAGACCGGACCGATTTGCAGGCCCTGTGCGACCGCTTTTGCCGGGCTTCGGATTTCGGCGTCATCATGCAGGAAAATGAGGCCATGAAGCACCTCTTTTATGAACTCTATCATGTTCCCCAGGCCATCCGCCTGCGCTACTGCCGCCTGAAGGTCCTGGAAATCCTCCTCTTCTTGGGCACCTTGCCGGCCGGGACGGTCCAAGACCGGCCTTTCCTGACGCGGCGCCAGTCCGATACGGTCAAAGCGGTTCAGAAGGAACTGCGCCGTAATTTGTGCCGCCATCAGACCATCGAAGAGCTGGCGGCCGCTTATGGCATGGCGCCGACGACGCTTAAGCGCTGTTTCAAAGATATGTGCGGCACGACGATTTATCAGTATCAGAAAGAAGCACGTATCGCCGAAGCTATGCGCCAGCTCGCTGGGACAGATGACAGCATCCTGCACATCGCCAACGGCGTCGGCTATGAAAACAGCAGTAAATTCGCCGAAGCCTTCAAAAAGATGACAGGCCTGCTCCCCAAAGATTACCGGAAAGTCGCAGGCTGCAAGCCACGAGCCACTAACCACTAACCACTAACCACCGGTTTGACCAGGGTACCCGTTTTCTGGCAGGTGACGCGGCCGCTGGTCGTGTCGGTCAGGGCGGCGGCGAAGGGGGCGGCTTCGTCCTGGGGGACTTCCATGGTGAAGGTCACGTCAGCGGCGAACTGGCGGTCCGTGATGGTGCCGCCGTGGTCGGGGACGAAACGTTCCATCGTGCTGACCAGGGGGTAGGCGACAGTCGCCTTGAGAATCGTGAACGGCGTATAGACGGCGATATCCGCAGCTTCCAGGCCCAGGGCGGCCGTATGGCTGTAGGCCCGGATGAGGCCGCTGGCACCGAGCTTGATGCCGCCAAAGTAACGGGTGACGACGATAGCCGTATTGGTCAGGCCCTGCTTCTTGAGGACTTCCAGGATGGGCCGTCCTGCCGTGCCGGCCGGTTCGCCGTCATCGCTGGACCGCTGGAAACGGCCGTCGGGGCCGACCTGGTAGGCCGAGCAGTTGTGGCGGGCATCCCAGTATTTCTTTTTCACTTCGTCGATGAAGGCAGATGCTTCATCTTCGGACTTTACTTCACAGACCGTCGCGATGAAGCGGGATTTCTTGATGACATATTCAGCGTCGGCCCGGCCGTAGACCGAGCGGATGAGAGATTCCATAAAAAACATCGTCCTTTGCATTTTTTCTCCATCATACCATGGATTTGTGCTTCGTGGCTAGTGGTTCGTAAGGGCATCCTATGTGGACGCCTTACAGAAAAAAAGGAGCTGCCGCGATGCGACAGCTCCTTTTTCGCCATATTCTATTTTTTGTCATTGATATTCAATAATGTTTTAATGGCTTCCTGTTTTTCCGGCGGCAAAGCGTGAATGGCCCGGATGATGTGGCTGTCGTCTTCGGTAATGGAAGCACAGAAGTCGCAACTGTTGCCGTGTTCTTCACTGCCTTTGCAGTACATGCCCGGCCGGCTGACGAGGATACAGATAGGAATCTGGAAAAAATCGGCCATCTTCAATAACACAGAGATGTCCGGCGAATAGAGGCCTGTTTCCCAAGAATAGACGGCTTGTTTGGACATGCCAAAGAGGGCACCGTAAGCCGTCTGGGTTAAGCCCTTTTTTTTGCGATAATATCTGATTTCTTGTCCTAAAGTCATGCTCGTTCACTCTTTCTGTATACAAAAGTCTCTGTGGTATGCAAGTGTCTTGGTATAACGTACAACACTATGTAATACACAGTAGTCATTATAATATGGATGACAAGAAGCGTCAACTGTGGAATTATAGACTTTGTTTGAATATTATACTTAAAAATGCATAATATTTAATCTTAAACAACATTTAAATTAAAGAAAATATCGATAAAAACGCATCGATGTATACGAAACATAGGATAAAAAATCATTCATGAGCGAAAAAGGCGCGAATCAGGCGGACCAGGCTTTCCTGGTCGGCAGCACCCATCAGTTCCCGGCACGAGTGCATCGCTGTAATGGGGATACCGATATCCATAGCCCGCAAGGGGAGGTTGGCCGAGAGCAGGGAGCCCAAAGTCGAACCGCCGGGGATGTCCGACCGGTTCATGAATACCTGATAGGGAATATCATTTTCCCGACAAAGAGATTTGACAATGGCTACGGCAGCGGCGTCGCCAGCATAGCGCTGGCTGCTGGCGATTTTCAAGGCGACACCGTGTCCCATGACGGGCTGGTTGGTGACATCGCATTTTTCCGGCACGTTGGGATGGATGGCATGGGCTACGTCGACAGAGAGCATGAAGGCCCGGGCCAGGTCGGCCGAGAAGTCATCGTCCGTCAGGCCGAAGGTGTGGTAGATGCGGTGCAGGATATCCGGCAAGATGTGGGAGTCCGCGCCCTGTTTCGTCTGGCTGCCGACTTCTTCGTTGTCAAAGAGGGCGGCGATGTTGAGGCCGTCGGCGCTGTCTTCTTCGGCCAGCCCGATCAGGCAGGCCAGGACCGACGTCAAGTTATCCAGGCGAGGAGACGATACGAATTCATTGCGCCAGCCCAAGGGGCAGCCTTCTTCATAAGGATAGACCGTCAGGTCCCAGGACAGGATGGCTTCGGGCAGGCAGTGGCATTTTTCCGACAGGAAATCGAGGAAGAAATGGTCCGTCAGCTCGCGCTGGTCCAGGCCCATCAGGGGCAGCAAGTCTTTCTGCGGGTTGAGCTCGAAGCCTTCATTGGCCCGGCGGTTCATGTGGATGGCCAGGCGGGGAATGGTCAGGACCGGCCGGCCTGCGTCGATGAGGCGGATTTCCGGCTGGAAGGCATCGTCACTCTGAAGGGCTACGGTCCCGGCCAGGGACAAGGGGCGATCGAGCCAAGATTCGCGGAGCAAGCCGCCGTAGACTTCGGCGTTCAGCTTAAGGTAGCTGTGCTGGCGGATTTCCGGCCGGTATTTTACTCGCAGACAAGGAAAATCCGTATGGGCTGCGCTCAGGCGCAGGTGGCGGCGTATGTCGGATCCCGTGCGGAAGGCGACGAGGCCTGAATCATAGAGGGGAAGGTAATAGGCGTGGTTGGGTTCCAGCTGCCAAGATTCGGACAGGGACAGGGCCTGGAAGCCGGCTTGGTCGAGATAAGCCCGGCTGGCCTGGACCGTGTGGTACGGCGACGGGCTGTGATGAATAAATGTTAACAATGCATCAATATAATCATGAGACATGAAGGTCATCCTTTCTGATAGGAGATAGGTCATCATTTCAATAATATTTATTATTATACCATATATAAGATTCTATGGAATGGTATGTTTTTTTGCGACTCTTGCGCTAGCCATGGTATAATAATAAAGATTTTATTTTTTGAAGGGACGCTTATGGATTTACACGTAATCTGTCAATTTTTAGGAAGGATCGCTTGGGCCCAGGCTGGCGTTATGACCTTACCCTTGCTGATGGCCCTGGCTTTTGCCGAAGACAGCTGGCCGGCTTTTATGGGTACAATGGCCGCCTGTGCCATGACTGGCTGGGTTTTCTTGCGCTATGGCCACGTGCGGACGAAGAAACTGACCATGCGCGAAGGCATTGCCATTACCGGACTGGGCTGGCTCTTGGCGACTTTTTTGGGGATGCTGCCTTATTGCCTCGGCGGCTACCTGAATTATTTCGATGGCCTTTTTGAGAGTATTTCTGGATTTACCGGGACTGGGGCCACGGTCATACCCGACTTGGAAATCCTGCCGCAGAGCCTCCTTTTCTGGCGCAGCCTGACCCACTGGCTCGGCGGCCTGGGCATCGTCGTCATCTTTATCGCCTTGCTGCCGGAAGCGGGCCAGTCGACGGTCTACATGTACAATGCCGAATCGACAGGGCCTACGCGGGAGCGGGTCCTGCCCAGGCTCCACGACATGACTCAGGTCCTGTTCCGCATGTACATGGCCTTTACGGCAGCGGCCTTCGTTATCTTTCTGTTCTGCGGCATGGATTTCCTCGGCGCGCTGAACCACGCCTTGTCGACCGTCTCAGCCGGTGGTTTTTCGACGTATAACGCCAGTGCGGCTCACTTCGAGAGCCCTGCCGTCGAAGCCTGGATGACCTTTTTCATGATTCTCACCGGCGGCAACTACGGATTGTACTACCAGGCCTGGCAGAAGGGTTGGCACGTCTTGCGTCGCAACACGGAATTTAAGGCCTACTTGTTGATTATCGCTGTGGCGGCCGCCCTCATCGGTATCGATCTCATGGATGGCTTTGACGTATCGGCTGCTACGGCCTTGCGCTATTCGTCGTTCCAATCGGCGTCCATCGCCACGACGGGCTTCGTTTCGGCTGACTATGACCGCTGGCCACCTTTTTCCAAGGGAATCCTGATGATGCTCATGATTTCCGGCGGCTGTGCCGGATCGACAGCCGCCGGCCTCAAGGTCTCGCGCGTCGTTATCATGGTACGCTACATCTGGCAGGCAGCCAAGGCCAAGCTCCATCCCCGTCAAGTCTGGAAATTGACTATCAACGGCCGGCACGTCGGTGATGATACTGTCGTCCGGGCGGCTCAGTTCTGCTTCCTCTATATCATGTTCATCGCCCTCTGGGCCCTGCTGTTGACCTTTGACGGCATCAATACCTTCGATGCCATTGGCATCAGCGTATCCACCATGGGCTGCATTGGCCCGGCCTTCGGCATCACCGGTGCGACCTGTACCTATGCCGAACTCTCTATCTTTTCCAAATCCATCCTCTGCCTGTCCATGCTCCTGGGAAGATTGGAGATGTTCACCCTCCTGGTCATGCTGCGCAAGAGCTTCTGGAAGTCCAGGAGCAGCTGGTAAATGAGAGAATGATTAAATTTTGCTGAATTCGATTAAAGGACGATTAAATTTTCAAAGAAGGCCTAAAAAATGGGGCATACTATACATATACGATTATTTATATGTATAGGAGGGATAAGCATGAAGAAATTCGTAATCCTGGCCCTGGTTTTGTTAGGGATCGCTTTGTTCCAGTTCGCCCCTGTCTTTGAGAACGCTTTTAGTGAGCCTCCGCCGGCCGTGGAAGAACCGTTGCCGGAAAAAGCCTTCGTCTATGTAACCGGCGCGGTCAAGAATCCTGGCCTTTATGCCTTGGAAACGGGGAAGACGGCCGGTGAAGCTGTAGCGGCAGCTGGCGGCATGATTGCTTATGCCGATACAGGAGCTATCAATTTAGCCGGCCGCGCCGAAGATGGTGCCCATATCCATATACCCTATAACTTCCAAGGGATTCCCGAAAATCCGGCGGAAGCAGGTAAAGTGTCTTTAAACCGGGCCGATGAAAAGGCCCTTACGGGCCTGCCCGGAATCGGACCGGCCATGGCAGCTAATATCATCGCTTATCGCCAGGAACATGGTTCTTTTGGCAGTATCGAAGAGCTGCAAAAGGTCAAAGGTATCGGCTCGGCGAAGTTCGCCAAACTGAAAGATTTGGTGTGCTTATGATTAAAAAGGTTAAACTGGAATGGGTCAGCTTGTCCCTGGTCCTGGTACTGGCTGGAGGTATTATTCTGGCAGATGAGCTTTCTGTGTCGACCATCTTTTGGCTTTCCTTGTTTCTGTTGTCATTGCTGGGACTATTCTTTTTCCGGTCCCGCAATCGTGGCGTCTTAGCCCTTTGTTTATTCTTGGTGGCGCTTAGCCTGGGTGCCGGTCGTCTCCAGTCTGAAGCAGATCGTTATGAAGCCCTGCCACATCAGGCTGCCGGAGCCAAGTTGACCGTAGAAGGGTCGTTGCAAGAGCGGCGCAGCACTTATGTGACGGAAAAGGGCCCTGTTGGAAGGTATGTCATGCAAGTCTGGTGCTATGCATATGCCGGAGAAGAGGACGTCCTGCCGGGAAAGGGCTTTGCCTATGTGACTTTGCCCGAGCCACAGGTCCTGAGTAGTACGGTTGTAGTCACGGGCGACAGCCGGCCATTGACATATTATAAGAACGATGGCATGTACGATGCCCTTCATCGTGACCGGGAAAAGGCGATTTGGCTACGGCTGTTTGCCGATGATGGGAAAAAGGTGGCCGTAACGGCTCCACCTGGCCGGTGGGCTGCCTTTTTGCAAGACTTACGCCAGGCCTTGACCGGACGTTATGAAGCGGTTCTTGGCGAAAACTATGCCCCTGTATTGTCCAGTTTGCTCTTTGGCGGTCATTACGAGGAATTGCCGCCAGGTCTGCTGGACTCGTTCAGTGCGACCGGTCTGATTCATATACTATCTGTTTCTGGTTCTCATGTGGCTTTGTTATTGGCTGTCATCCAGCTCATGGGCCGGGCACTGGGCGTGCGTCCGCGTGGCTTGTTCTGTATGTCTGTGGGCTTTGTCTTTTTATATGGGGCGCTGTCGGATTTTTCGTCGCCTGTCGTCCGGGCTTCTCTCATGGGGAGCATCAGTGCCTTGAGCCTGACGGCGCGGCGTGAATACCTGGCTGGCCATGCCTTAGCCCTGGCTATGGCCGGGATGCTTCTTTACAGTCCCTATCTCTGCTTTGATTTGAGTTTCCGCCTGTCTTGTGGTGCCTCGGCAGGTATCATTCTTTTTCAGCGTCCCATAAGCGCTTGGTTTGCGGGCTTTCCTTCGTTTTTGCGGGATTGCCTGACGGTCTGCGTGGCGGCACAGGTTTTGGTTGTGCCTTTGCTGTTTTCGGCTTTCTTTTCGTTTCCCGTCTATTCACTGGTCGCTAATGTCCTGGTTGCACCGGTCTTGGACCTGGTTATGGTCCTGGGCCTTTTGGCGTCAGTCCTGTCTCTCCTATGGGGAAGCGGGGCCGATGGTGTCCTTTGGGGGATAAAACCCCTGATGGCGCTGGCTCTAAAGGGCAATGCCTTCATCGCAGCCCTGCCGGGGAGCCGCTTCTGGGCTGGTCAGCCATCGAAGTGGACTTGCCTGGCTTGGTATTTAGCCGTTGCTTTTGTCTTTTGTCCGGCTGTTCGCAGGCGTATGGGGCCGCCGTTGCTGGTCTGTCTAGTAGTGGCTTGGTTCCTGCACCCATCTGGGCCGAGTGTCTTAGTACTCGATGCCGGCCGGGATCGGGTGACGGCGGTTATTTATGAAGATAAATCGGCCGATATATGGTATAATAAATCGAGATTCGCCAACCCCGACCAGGCAGCTGTCGTCGTGACGCCGGCTTTGCGGGCTCATGGCATTTTCCGGCTCCGCCAGTGTCGTGTCGATGGCAACGGCGCAGATCATACGTTGGCTTTACTACGGCGGAATTTTACTTTCCTATCCGGGAAGGGGGAAGGCGACGTGCCGTTTCGCTGTCTGCCGTCGGTATCACTGCCTTTTCCAAGGGAATCGCTTTGTTTGGAATTTCGGTCCCTAAGGGGTTGGAATGGCCGGGATTTTCCTGTATCGGCCATGGCGGTCATTGTCTATGGTTTGCGCCGCGGCGATGAAGCTTTGGCAGAATGGGGAGAGACAGCGGCCGGTTATGGCGTGCCTTGTTTTTTGCCGGGCCGGGACGGTCAGATCCGCCTATATCGCCGGCGGGGGCAATGGCGCATTTCTACGTTTAATGAGGAACAATCATGGAATATAAGAAACATATAATGATTATTTATGGGACAGAACCTTATGTCATGGAAGACGGGCGCCGGCGTTTCCTGGCGGCTGCTAATAGGCGGGCCGGCGGCGATGCCGAGGTCCAGTCTTTCCAGAAGGATGCTGTAGCGGCGACAGTCGTCGAATCCTTCCAGGGGGCGAGTCTCTTTAGCAGTGGGACAGTCACGATTTGGTATGACTGTCCCTTTCTGCCGCTCAAGCGCGGCGGCCGGTCGCGGAGTAAGCTCACTAAGGAAGAGCAGTGGTTCCTGGACGAAGCCCGGCGGCTCAGTGACGAGAACAGCCTTTTGTTTTATACTAAGGGCAAGATGGATACGGGCAGTGCTTTTTTTAAGGCCTTGAAGCCCATGGCCGATGTCGTAGCTGCTGAAGCGGTGACGGAAAAGACGGTCATGCCCTATGTGACGGACTACCTGAAAGGGAAAGGCAAGCGCCTGACCAGCCGGGCGGTAGCCTATTTGCGGGACCTGTTCCAGACTTGGGGCGATATTTCGTTGCTCTATGTCTTTTCGGAGCTGGAGAAATTGTGCATTACCGTGCCCGACAGCCGGCAGACTGTTGATGTGCCCGATTTAGAGGACCTCTTTGCCGGGACGATGGAAAAGAATCTCTTCACCTTTATGGATGAGTTTTTGCGGCGCCGTGGGGACAAGACCTTGCCCTTTTTGGAAGGCCTTTTCAGCCGGCAAGATGCTTTTTTGAAGAATACCGGGTATATGTTGTCGCGCCTGCGATTGCTCCTGGCTTATAAGGAATTGCGCCGGGCCCACGCCGGCCAGCATCAGTGTGAACAAATTTTGCAGACTGTCAATAAGGGCCGCAGTGTAAAATATGTCTTATACCACTTGCAAAAAGTGGCATCTTATTGGAAAATAGAAGAGTTGGAAAGTTGTATTTGCCAAATTTTTACGCTTCAGCTCCATATCCGCCGCGGTATGGCATCGCCCGAGGATATAGGCCCTCTCATTTGCCTATATTGCTTGTAAGGGGTTGCACGTAGTAAACTCAGTTTCACTGACGAGGTTATTATCGCTATGGATGAAGCGTGGAAAATAAAACGCCCCGTCCTGCTATTGACTGTGGGGTTGATAGGTCTGTGGCGGGCGTGCCACGTGCACGCCCCTACGGATGCGAGACGCAGATATACATTGAAATATAGATAAAGGTAGGTTAGAATGTGACTGACGAAGAACGAGCACGGAAAGAACGGATGAAGGAATATCGCCGGCGGTACCGCGAGAAGCACGGCCTTCCCCAAGAGAAGCCGAAGGATTGGCGGAAAAGGGTGGCTGTGATTGTCGCCTTGTGTGTGATTGGTTTCAGCGGCTTTTTTGCTGCCCAGAGCCGGGCAGAACAGAGGGTGACGCTCAATGGCCAATCCATTGCCGATATGACCGATGCTGATATTACCAATTATCTCGATCTCCACGAGAAAGAGGCAGAAGGCCGCAAATTGCGTCTGGCGACAGACGGTGTCGATGTGACGCTGGACCTCGATGAACTGGGAGCAAAGCTGGACCGGGCCTATATTGACGATGCATTGCATCTCGTCGGTCGCCGTGGCTTGCCTTGGCAGCGCGTGGCCGATGTAGTGACGACGCTCACGCAGGGCAAGGATGTACCCTTGGCCATTGCCGTAGACGAGGATAAATTGGATAACGCCTTGGCCGATGTTCATGATAAGTACGATAAGGACCCGCAGAATGCCTATGCCTATGTGGCAGACGATCAGAAGACGGTCGCTATTGAAGGCGAAAAGGACCGTATTGTCATCGATAAGGATAAGCTGAAAGACGCGGTGACAGCGGAATTGCGCAAGGGGCAGACAGATACGCTCGATGTGCCTGTAGACAGCCGGGAAGGGGCGGACATCAAGGCAGACGACCTCAAAGATATCGATACGGTCCTGTCGTATTATACGACTCATTTCGACGATACGAACCCGGACCGCAATGTCAACATCCGTCTGGCTCAGAAGCGCCTGAACCACGCCGTCGTCATGGCTCAGAAGGATTTCTCTTTCAATAAGTATGTCGGCACGCGGACGGCGGACAAGGGCTATAAGCCGGCGCCGTCGTATTTCGAGAATAAGTTGGAACAGTCTACCGGCGGCGGCGTCTGCCAAGTCAGTACGACCTTGTTCAATGCGGCCTTGCGGGCCGGATTATTCATTGCCAGCCGGGAACCGCATTTTGCGCCGGCAGCTTACGTGCCTGTCGGCATGGACGCGACCGTTGCCGATGACGGTTTGGATTTTGCTTTTACCAATCCTTTTCAGCATCCGGTCTGCGTCTATACCGTGGTCGGTCAGAATACGGTGACGACGTATATTCTGGGCAATCATGCCGATACGTGCAGCGTATCTTTTGAAACGACGCATCTCCAGAACCTGCCCCATAAGGTCATCAAGAAGCACGATGACAGTGTGACGGAAGATAAGCGCAAGCAAGAAGGGTATGACGGCCATGATGTGACGATCCGCCGGACTGTGGCCTACAGCGACGGCGACCGCCATGTTGATACGATTGAGTCCCATTACGATCCGAATGATGAAATTATTCTCACGCCTGGCGACGATAGCGAAGAAGTCGTCAACACGGCAGATTTGGAACCGCAGGACCCGCTCCTCAACGCGCCTCATGACATGATGGACTTCAATGTCCCAACAGCCGATGCGGATGATGCAACGGATGCAACCGATACAACCGATACCGAAACGTAGGGGCGGTTCCTACACTGTGTGTAGCGGGCGGCCCGCTTGAGAGAAAGGAAATTGTATGAAAGTCTGGCATATTGTTCCTAAAAATGATATTTTGATTCCTGTCGATGGCGGTCGCTCCGTGACCGTCGCTTCGATTGCCGCTGATTTGGCCGGTCATGCCTGGCATGTCAAGACTGAATCGCCCTATGCTATCGGCGATATGGACTTGCTCCGCAACCGGGTCTGCCGCAAACTGGGTTTGGACGGGACTGTATCTGTCGAACACCGCGTGACGTCGGTCTTTCACGGTGGCGATATGTCCTTGGCCGTACCGGACAACGACCCGTTGCGACAGGTCGCTGATATTTCCACCGATGATATGGAAGGCTACGGCATTCCCCATGAAGACTGCTATGATGCTATTTATGATGTCGACGATGAATTGTATACCGATGAAGATTACAAGAAGGCCTGCCAGTCGGCGTCCCAAAGCGGTGACAGCAGCACCAAGAAGGGCGGTAAGGGAAGCGGTACCAAGACTGGCAGTGACAGCCGGGTCTGGATGGGTCGGGCCTTTGGCGGCGACGCCGTGCCCATTAACGATGTCCTCGGCGAAGAACAGAACGACGTCATCCTCAAAGGGAAGGTCGTCAAAGTCGAGTTCCGGGAACTCAAGTCGAAGCGTATCCTCTTGACTTTCCAGATCGCCGACAGCACCAACGGCATTTCGGCTAAGAAGTTCCTCGACGTCAGTAATCAAGGCGGTGGCGGCAAGTTCCGCCGCAAGAACACGCTGACGCCGGAAGAGTACGACAATCTGGTCAAGAAGCTCAAGCCCGGCGTCTATGTCCGGGTCCATGGCAATATCCAGTACGATAATTATCAGAATGACTACGTCCTCATGGCCTACGACATGATGGAAACCGATGGCGGCACAGTGGAACGGGAAGACCATAATCCGACGCCGCGCGTCGAACTCCATTTACATACGGTCATGAGCGATATGGACGCCTTGATTACGGTCAAGCAGCTCATCAAGACCATCAAGAAATGGGGCCATCCGGCTGTTGCTGTCACTGACCACGGCGTCGTCCAGTCCTTCCCGTTGCTCCAGGAAATCTCGACGGACAAGACGAACAACGTCAAGGTTATCTATGGCATGGAAGGCTACCTCTTTGATGACAAGATCGACCAGTCGTACCATATCATCATCCTGGCCAAGAACCAGATCGGCATCCGCAATCTCTATAAGCTGGTCAGCATTTCCCATCTGAAGTACATTTACCGCGGCCGTCCGCGCATCCCCCGGGCTGTTTTGTCGGAATACCGCGAAGGCCTGATTCTGGGTTCGGCTTGTGAAGCCGGTGAACTCGTCCGGTCTATGGTCCAGAAGAAGCTGCCTTATGAAGAATTGAAGAAAATCGCGTCGTTCTACGACTATCTGGAAATCCAGCCCCTCACGAACAACGGCTTCCTCGTCCGCGAAGGTTTCGTCGCCGATGAAGAAGGCCTGCGCGACATCAACCGGACGATTCTCAAGCTCGGCGATGATTTGGGGAAAATGACCGTCGCCACCTGTGACGCTCATTTCATGAACCCAGAAGACAGGATTTACCGGGAAATCCTCATGACTGGCAAGGGCTTCAAGGATGCCGAATTCCAGCCCGACCTCTATTTGCGCACGACCGACGAGATGCTGGCGGAATTTGCCTATCTCGGCGAGGACCGGGCGCGGGAAGTGGTCATTACTAACCCCAATAAGATCAACGCCATGATTGACGATTGCCGGCCTGTGCCGAAGGAAACCCTTTATTTCCCGCAAATCGCCGGGTCATCGGAAGCGCTGAAGAACATGTGTTATAAAAAGGCTCATGAAATTTACGGCGACCCGCTGCCGAAAATCGTCGAAGACCGGCTGGAAGAAGAATTTACGTCCATTTTAGGCCATGGTTTCGGCGTCCTCTATTACATCGCCCACAAGCTGGTCAAGCACTCCAACGATGACGGCTATCTCGTCGGCTCCCGTGGGTCTGTCGGCTCGTCCTTCGTGGCGACCATGTCGGACATTACCGAAGTCAATCCTTTGCCACCTCATTATGTCTGCCCGAAATGCCAGTGGAGCGAATTCTTTACGCACGGCGAAGTGGGCGGTGGTTTCGACTTGCCGGACAAGGTCTGCCCACAGTGCGGTACGCCGCTCCATAAGAACGGCCATAATATTCCTTTCGCCATCTTCTTGGGCTTCGACGGCGACAAGGTCCCTGATATCGACCTCAATTTCTCGGGTGAATACCATCCGAAAGCCCATAAGTATACAGAAGAACTGTTCGGCAAGGACAACGTTTTCCGCGCCGGGACTATCGGTGCTGTTAAGGACAAGACGGCCTATGGCTATGTCATGAAGTGGGCCGAAGCCAAGGGCATCAAGGTCAATGACGCTTACGTCAACAGCCTGGTTGCCGGCTGCACGGGCATCAAGAATACGACAGGCCAGCATCCGGGCGGCGTCATGGTCATTCCCCGCGATATGGACGTCCATCATTTCACGCCCGTCCAGTACCCGGCCAACAAGAAGGACAGCGGCATCATTACGACTCATTTCGATTACCATTCCATCGAAGGCCGTCTGGTCAAGCTCGACATCCTCGGCCATGATGATCCGACGGTCATCCGCATGCTCGAAGATATGACCGGCATCAAGGCGACGACCATCCCCTTTGATGACCCGGCCACATTGAGCCTGTTTAGTTCGACTAAGGCCCTGGGTGTGACACCGGAAGAATTGGGCTCGAAAGTCGGCAGCTTAGGCATCCCGGAATTCGGCACGTCCTTCGTCCGCCAGATGCTCGTCGACACCAAGCCCAAGACCTTTTCCGAACTGGTCCGTATTTCCGGTTTTTCCCATGGTACCGATGTGTGGCTGAATAATGCCCAGGATTTGATTACGTCGGGGACGGTCCCCTTGAAGGAAGCCGTCTCGACGCGTGACGACATCATGAACTATCTCATCCAGCACGGCATCAAGCCCAAGACGAGTTTCAAGGTCATGGAAAATGTCCGTAAGGGCAAAGGCATCGACAAGCTCAATAAATTGGGCCAGAAGACGACGGACTACGAAGGGGAGCTGAAAGCTGGTCATATCCCGCAGTGGTTCATCGATTCGTGCCACAAGATTGGCTACCTCTTCCCGAGAGCCCACGCCGTGGCCTACGTCATGATGGCTTTCCGCATCGCCTGGTACAAGATTAACCAGCCCCTGGCTTACTACTGCGCTTTCTTCACGATCCGCGCCAAGGCTTTCAAGCTGTCGGCTATGATTCATGGCCTGGAAGGGCAGGAACGGGCTATGAAGGAAATCGCCGCTAAGGGCAAGAGCGCGTCGAAAATCGAACAGGATCTCTATTCGGCGCTGGAACTGGCCAAGGAAATGAGCTTGCGCGGCTTTTCCTTTATGAATGTCGACATCAACCACTCGGCAGCGACGAAATTCACCATCTGCGACGGCAAGATACTGCCACCTTTTACGGCCATCGACGGCTTGGGTGCTAACGTCGCCGAACAGATCGTAGCCGCGCGTAAAGAGGCGCCGTTCAGCTCCAAAGCCGACCTCAAGATGCGTGGTAAAGTATCCCAGTCCCTGGTCGACGTCATGAGCCAGGAAGGCTGCCTAGGCGACCTTCCTGAAGATGAACAAATCGACCTCTTTGCCATGTAAGGAAAAGAAAACATTTCCTCGACAGATGACCTGTCGTGCCGTATAATATTTTTAGTGTTTAACGAACTAAAGGAAATGGTCATAGAAAGAGGGATTGTCATGGCAGTGAATGAAAAATTGCGAGATCATTTGCACGATCAGCTGTTTCGTGCTATTTTGGAATTGAAAAGTGTCGACGAATGTTATGAATTTTTTGAAGACCTTTGTACCATTCAGGAAATGAAGGCCATTTCGGCCCGCCTGGAAGTGGCCCGCATGCTCAAGGCCGGCGATATCTATGAAGACATCGTCCGGAAGACCGGTGCCAGCACGGCGACGATCAGCCGCATCAAGCGCTGCCTGGTCTACGGCAGCGGCGGCTATGAGAAAATCCTCACGCGCATGGCCGAAAAGGACCCGGATTTCCTGAAGTTATCCAAGTAGGAGGGTAGCCGCTTTTATGAAGGCTAAGATTGATGTCACTATTTTCCATAATGGTGATATGGATATATTGCATGCTTCCATTTATGAAGAGTTGTGGAAGGATTATTGTACATTTAAGAAACGGGCTGCCATGCAGCAGGAGAAGGGGACCAAGAAAGGGACGTTCCTGGCCCGGCGCTATTACCGGGCGGCGCTCCTTTCCTTGTTCGCTTTCTTCGAAGGCGTCTTGAACAATTGGATCAAGACGATCATCCAGGAACGGCAGGAATTTGCCGGCGTCGAACGGCAGGATACGCTCAAGAAGTGCGACGCTATGGTGGAATACTGCTTTTTCTGTTCCTATACCAAGCGGCCCGGTACGTTTTGTTCGCTCTACGGCTATATCAACCGCTATGAACAGCACGACTTGGCCCTTATCGAGCACATCGACGGTCAGACGCTGGGACAGATCGAAACGGCCATGGAAGAGTTCTTCTGTTATGTCGAAGCCATGACCGCCCTGAGCCGCTTCCCCAAACCCAATGAATCGACGACGGGCCTCGTGAGCCGCCTTGGCGGGATGGTAAAGGATTGCCGCGGGTGAACGGAAAGGATGTGTTACCCATGAGTGACAAGTATTATCTCGGTTTCGACGCCGGCACGCAGAGCGTCAAAGTCGCCGTCTATGACGAAGACCAGCATTGCCTGGCTATGGACACGGCCAAGACGCATCTGGCCTATCCTCAGCCGGGCTGGGTTCAGATGGACGTCGATGAATATTACCGCCTTATCAAACAGTGCATGGCTTCGTGCAGCCGCCAGATGGAAGAAAAGGGCTGGGATGTGAAGAAGGTTCGCGCCATTATGGGCGACGGGATCATCTGCGGCATCGCCGGCATCGACGCCGACGGCCATGCTATCACACCGTATGTCAATTATCTCGACAGCCGCACGGCCGATGACGTGGAAGCCTTGAAAGCGCAGAAGCTCCCGATTTGGGGCAAAGAAACGGGCAATGCCGAACCGAACATCATGTTCCCGGCTATGTTCGCCCGCTGGTTCATGAAGAACGTCCCGGCATGGCGGGAAAAGGGCGTCAAGTTCGTCCACAACTGCCCGTATGTCCTCATGCACTTGGCCGGCCTCAAAGGGGAAGACGCTTTCATCGACTGGGGGGCTATGTCCGGCTGGGGCCTGGGCTATGATGTAGTCCAGAAGAAATGGTCGCCTCAGCAGCTGGAAATCCTGGGTATTCCTGAACGCTATATGCCGCGCATCGTCAAGCCTTGGGACATTATCGGCACGCTCTGCGAAGAAGATGCCATGGAAACGGGTTTCCCTGCAGGCATTCCCATCTGCGCTGGTGCTGGCGATACGATGGAATCCATGATGGGCAGCGGCATTTTGGAAGCGGGCCGCGCCGTCGATGTTGCCGGTACGTGCGCTATGTTCTGCGCCGCCACCGATAGCATCATTCCGGAACTGTCCGTGCCGGGGAGCAACCTCATCTTCAATTCCGGCACTTTGCCTGGGACGTACTTCTACTGGGGCATGGTCCGCACAGGCGGTCTGGCCCTGCGTTGGTTCAAGGACAGCATTGCCCGCGAAGAAGGCGATGACTACTACGGAACCTTGGACGAATTGGCCCGGCGTCATCAGCCCGGCTGCGACGGGGCCATGTTCATTCCCTACCTGACAGGCGGCAATGGGGACTATCCCAACGTCCGCGGGACCTTCACGGGCCTGACCCTCGATTCTGACCAAGGCGCCCTGTGGCGCTGCGTCCTCGAAGGTATCGGCTATGACTACATGGAAATCACCGACCGCTACCGCAAGGCCGGTATCGATCTGACCCAGTTGACCATCACCGAAGGTGGCAGCCGCGATGAGCTGTGGAACCAGATCAAGGCTGACATGCTGGATACGAAAGTCGTGACCCTCAAAGTCGCCGGCGGTGCCGTCCCGACGAACTGCATCGTCGCCGCTTATGCCGCAGGCGACATTCCGGATCTCAAACAGGCCCTCCAGCGCCAGCTGGAAGTCAAAGCGACGTATGTGCCCGACGAAGGCCATACGGCTACGTACCGCAAGGCTTACGACAAACGCGAAGCCTTGCTCAAAGCCCTGAACGGCGCCTGGTAGCACGACCGACGACAAAGGATGAACGACCTTTCAACTTCAAACTCAAAAAGGAGCTGTCGCGATGCGATAGCTCCTTTTTTGCGGGATTCCCACAAGCGGGCCACCTGTCAATGGGATTCCTGAAGAGAATCATACCGCATGCAGTTTGTGAAAAATGGAAGTAACTCTTATGATGTAAGTTCATAACGTCACATACACCTATGAGGTAATTATATTGAATAATGCAGAAA
>ENA-UOJH01000260-UOJH01000260.1-human-gut-metagenome-genome-assembly--contig:-C148-NODE-260-length-53671-cov-12.038608_pt1 | contig 53671 bp, 50 predicted proteins | sample MGYA00242345_ERZ723892 | MGnify/ENA metagenome assembly ERZ723892 | reverse complement strand
AGAAATCGCCCCGATGCCATAATATTACGCCAATTTAAGGGATTTTATAGATTAACAGAATTAAGGCGTGTTTCTGCACGTTGTATCTATTATTAGTGGAAAAATCGTACCCTTCACCCCACAAAACAGCCCCTTCAGACTTGCTCCCACAGCACTCGCTGGCCTGTTGGTTCGTTGAGCCGTAGGCTTCAGAATTTTTTGGAGGGAAAATTTGGGGAAATGGGGGGAGGTGGGTTATCTTTGCGGTGACTAATTATACTATTATTGTGCGTGACAGTGTCGTGTGACTTTTGTGCGACTTTAATGCGACTTAGTGTGTGATTGTAGTAATTGATGTGTAACCGATAACGAATAGAATTGATTATGCTGCCTGGAAAAAAGAAATGCAAAATCTTGAAGCAGATTCGACAGGAGATTGCGAGAGCCAACGATATTGAGTTTGTGACCAGCGAGTGTAAGCATAAGGGCAACTGCGAGGGCACGTGTCCGAAGTGTGAGGAGGAGTTGCTCTATTTGGAAAAGGAGTTGCAGCAGCGCCGTGATGCTGGCAAGCGTGTGTCGGTGGCGAGTATTGTGGCTGGTGCCCTGCTTACGGCGCTTCCGGGGTGCATATTGCCTAAGTCAAACGGCGGCGCTGTGCCCAAGAATCCACAAGACATGGAAACCGACAGTTCCACCACTTGCTCCGACAGTTCCACGATGGCGCAGGGCGATGCCACGCCAGGCATCAGAAGCAAGATAAAATCCGCTATCGAAAACGATAGCGATTTGATATGGATGGGTGATGTGCCGTATGAAGAAGAGGTCACGGCTGACGATGACGATTCCAACGAATCAAAGTAAGCCTTGCTCTACGCGGGTGGCTACACGCTCGATTACGGCGTCGTTTTTGTCTTTGTCGGGCTTGTAGGCGGCGTTGAGGTTCACGCCGAAGAATCTGCCGAAAGTTTGCCAGAATCCGGCACGGAATGTGCCCAAGAATGCTTTCACGATGTGGTAAGATGTTTGGTTGGTCTCGCGGTTGATGAGTTTAATCATCATTTTGCCCTGACTTTTTGTGAGTTTTTTCATCACGGGCTTATACTGTGCGTAGAGCGATTTCTCGAATTGCTTCAAATAGGCGTCTTTCTCCTTCTTGGTGTCGAAAGTTTCAAGATACTCGTAGGTCTCTTGCAGTGTGCGGTTGATGAGTTTGGCGTAGGGCAATGTGCGTTTCACATCGCGCACGGTGCGCCAGTAGAATTTTTCTTCGTTTTTGTTGCGGAATCGCTCGTTGGGATACACCACCACGGGGCGCATCTCAATCTCAAATGCCGTTTCCTTGGGGTTGTATGGGTCGGGAATGATGCGGTAGCCCACATACACCTTTCGCAGCGGAGAAAGGTTTTTCTCCGAAATATCCTCGCTCAGGTCTTGGGCGTAGCACAGCCCCACCGACGAGAATAATAAAAGGATTGCTATAAGTGTAGAAAAGCGTTTCATCAAAAAATTGAAGTCTAAAAAATCCAATAGCCGTAAAAGAGCGACGTTATTGCCGTTTTCGTTAAATTCGGGCACAAATGTAGAACAAACATTTTAATTACGGTGCAAAACAAGTATTAATTTGTTTGAAAATAACATTTTGCGCCCGTCTTTGGGGCTGTTTTAGAAACCCAATGAGTGGAGCAAGCCCAGATAGTTGATGGTGATACCCACAAAAGCACCTTTCACCGAAGGGTTGCACTTATCGTATTTTGCGTAAGCCACGAATGGGGTGAAGCGAATCGACTGTCGCAAGCGGGTGTCGCCATCGCCTGTGAACGGATTTTTTATCTTCGAACTTGAGAAGGTGTAGTCGATGTCAATTGAACCGATGAAGCCGAGATTGGTCAGTTTAGCCGATTCTTTACCGGTGACTTCTGCCACATACTCGCCGTCGTCGTTCTTTTTCCACTTCAGGTTGTCGAGGTTCCAACTGTATTTGGTGTAGTTGATACCCACGTTAGGCGTAACGGCGAATCTGCCACCTTGATACACCTTATAACCCAACTGCACACTCCAGCCCAAAAACGAGGCAGAACTGTTGCCGTTCACTTGTGATGGGTGACCCTGCTCGTCGTAGGCAGGTGCGCCAAATATGTTGTCGTTGCGATAGCCCGGTTGTCCGAATTGCACATCGGTTTTGAGTTGGAAGCCATCGTAAGTGCCCACCGCACCGATTTGGAACAGGAAGTTGCCTCCGAAATTATCGTTGAGCGATGGAGTGGTAACGGAATAGCCAGCACCGGCATACAAACCGTAGCCAAAACTACCTTCTTGCTCAAATTTATAGTTATCAAGCACTTGCTTGTTGGTGGCTTCGCTTTCCTCTGCCACCACCTGTGCCACCATCGACATAGTGATTACGCTCATCAGAGCCGCTAAAATTATCTTTTTCATCATTGTCTGTATTATCTAAAATTTGTCGTTTTTGTTATCAGCAATTTGGCAATATTTTGATTTCGCCCAAGCGTAGGGACATGCCTTTGGCATGTTTCAATCGCAATCACCAATTTATCAGCGCATCAGCTAACATGCCAAAGGCATATCCATACGTTGTGATGTAACCGTTATGATGGAGCCGTTATGGTGGTGCCACATTGGCGATAATCGCTATTGCGGTGCAAAGTTACGATTTGATTTCCAAATATGGTTGTGCCAAATAGTTAAACTTTGTGCATCACTTGAATGTGAGGGTGACTTCGGGGCTCACTTGCAAGGTGGCTTGCGATCCTTCCACTATGGGGAGATTGCGGTCGATATGCCCGATGGGGAAGTTAAACGCCACAGGATAATTGTAAGGCTCCACAAGGCGCGAAATCATGCTATAGAGGTGCTGCTGCGTGTCGGTGCTGGTGTCGGTGAGCACACCGTTGAGGTGATAACGAGTGAATTGCCCCACAATCAAGCCCTTCAACTTGGGCAGCACGCCAGCGAGCCTCAACTGATAGAGCAATCGCTCCACCCTATAGATTTCCTCGCCCACATCTTCAATAAAGAGAATGGTGTCGGGCTTCAGCAGATTGTAATCGGTGCCAATGAGTGCCGAGAGCACCGCCAAATTTCCGCCAACAATCATTCCCTCAGCCTCGCCGCAGCGGTTGAATGGGTGAGAGTCGATGTGGTAGGGCGAGAGCGTGCCACCGCTGATAATGGTGTGCATCGCCTCGCTCACCTCGCCCTCGGTGCCGAAGTCGGTGAGTTGCTTCGCCATGGAGGCGTGCAAACTCATCACCTCTGCACGGTGCCAAAGGGCGTGAAGCGCGCTGATGTCACTGAAGCCAATCAGCCACTTGGGATTGGAGCGAACCAAATTCACATCAATGCAATCCAGCAGCCTCACCGTGCCATATCCGCCACGGCTACAAAGAATAGCCTTGATCGTAGGGTCGGCGATAGCCCATCGCAGGTCAGCCAATCGCGCCTCATCGGTGCCACCGGTGAGCACGGTGCCCCACGAGCGGTACTCGTCGAGCGTGTGCTGCCCCACCACGGGAGCGTAGCACCACTGAGCGAGTGCCGCCACAGCGCCTTTCACACGCTTGGCGACAACATTGCCCGACGGACTGATAATGGCAATGCGGTCGGTTTGACGAAGTGCAACAGGACGTATCATCATCGTTTTATGCATTTACTTGCACATCGAAGCCCGCAGCCTTGATGCGTGCGCCGATGTGTTCGAGTTCTTCTTTCTCCACCTTTTCAAGGTGTTCTTCGGGCGTTTTGCGGTCGATGCTATAAATCATCACCGAGCGAGGTTGGATTTCCTTGTAAGCCTCAATCAGCGCATCGATTTCGTGATCGGTGGTGTTGTCGATTTTCACGCCATTGTGCTCGCCACGCAGCATCATGGTTTGAATGATGCATTGCCCGGCAAACGCCTTCAGGTCGTTGATAATGCCTTCGGGCAGTGTTCCGCTCGACACAGGCTGATTGATGGCACGCATGGTGGCAGGGAGCGCAGAGTCGAGTTTGAGGATATTATTGTCCACCTTCAGCAGTGCCTCCACCACCGAGGGCTTACCTGCCATGGTGGAATTGCTGAGCACGCTCACCTTTGCCTCAGGGTAATAAGTGTCGCGCAGGCGCATCACATCAGCCACAATCTCCTTAAAGTGAGGGTGGATGGTGGGTTCGCCATTGCCCGAAAAAGTGATGACATCGAGTTTGCTGCCCTCTGCTTTCATTTCTTCCAACTTCTTTTTAAGTCCCTTTTTCACGGCCTCACGAGTTGGCACGCCGTCTTTGCCGGGACCTTGCGCATTGTAGCCGGCTTCGCAGTAAACGCAGTCGAACGAACAGATTTTGCCGTCGTTAGGCATCAGGTTCACGCCCAGCGACACGCCCAAACGGCGGCTGTGGATAGGACCAAAAATGGTGCTGTGGAATAATACAGTTTGCATATATCGTTGTTTTGTTTTGAGTTTCCTTATTTAATTTGGGTGATTTCGTCAAACAGTTGCATAAACTGCCGCGCCACCACATCGGCAGAGAATTTGCGCACCACCTCGTGATGGAGCCATGCGCGGTCGGCTGGGTTGGCGATAGCCCACTCAATGCCGTCTGCCACGCTGCTTGCGCTTTTGTAGTCGGCGATGTAGCCACTTTTCAGATGGTCCACGATGTCAGCTTGTCCGCCCTTGCCGAAGGTCACAGGCAGGCAGCCGCTCGCTTGCCCCTCAATCAGCGTGCCGGGCAGATTCTCGTAGAGCGAGGTGGAGAGCACGATGTCGCTGTGGCGGTAAAGTTCGTTGAGTTGGTTGGCGCGCACCGCACCCACATAGGTGTAAGGCACGGCTATTTTTTCGAGAAGCGATGCGTCTTTAATGTCGCCGTAGAGCAGGAAGTGGATTTTCTTCGCCAACTCTGGGCGGTGTGCGGCGATGTATTGCGTGGTTTCGAGCATTTCGGGAAATCCCTTGTTGTCCTCGTCGAGTCGGCGCGCACCCATGATAATCACCGTCTTGTCGAGCGGCACGCCGGGGTAAGCCTCCGTCAGTCGGCCGTATTGGTAGTCGTCGGCAGGGAAAGCGTTGAAAATCATTCTCACATCGCAGTCCTTCATAATCGCGCTCTGTCGGCACACCCCTTCCAACCAATGGCTCACCGCCACGAAATGAATGGGCACACGCTTGTAGAGCGAGGCTTTGCGGCGCTGGGTGGCGGTGGAGAGGTCGGCGCCGCTCTTGCCTGTCAGGTGACAGGATTGGCAAGTGCCTTTGTAGCCCTCGCACGAGAAAGCGTGGTGGCACACGCCGGTGCAGTTCCACATGTCGTGCATCACCCACACGATGGGTTTGCCCAATCGGTGTATTTGCTCAATGCCCTTGAGCGAGAGCGTGCCTTGGTTCACCCATGCCAGCACCACCACATCGGCATCTTTCACCCACGGGTGGGCGGTGGCGTTGGCTCCATATTGGCAGGTGTCGATTTTGAAAAGCGTGCCACGGTTGGCTCCGTTGTGCATCATGATGCGTAATCGCTCGGCAATAAAGCGCAGTTTGTTGGCGCGAGGGTTGCCCAGTTCACCCACCAGCGGATCGTCGGTTAGTGTGGGGTGGGTGACCAACATTCGCGCGTCGATACCGGCTTCCACAAGTGCGCGAATCAGGCGGAGCGATACCACTGCCGCACCTCCTTGCGTGTCGCTATGATTAATCAGCACTACTTTCATCTTTCGCTACGATTGGGGGGATATTCGTTTAAATAATCGACAATTCTGTGAGCAATTCCTCTACCTCGGTGTTGGAGAGCGTGCGGCGCTCTTGCAGGAGCGATGCCAACTGCGATGTGGCATTGCGCACTGTGGGGTTAGAAAACACCTTCACCATGTGCTGGAAATATTCCTCAAACACATTTTCCACCTCATCGTGTTCGAGGCAGCAAAGCGTTTTGCCCTCTTTGGTCATCGCCGAGAGCATTTGATTGTGCATCTTGCGGTCCACCGTGCCGTGGTCGTGGAGCATTTTACGGCTCACACGGTCGGCAATCACCATTCCCATGGCTACATGGAAGTGCCTTACGCTTTTTTTCCACGCATCGTGCGCATCGCAGGTGAGTTGGTCAGACATGAGGAAATCCGGCATCATCACCACGCAGTCGAGCCCGTCGGCATCGATGGTCACGCTGCAGAATGTGTCTTCGGCGTTGAGCACATTCAGCCCAATCACCATACCTGCCGCTCCGTAACTTTTGTCGTTATCGCTTCTGTATTTCATTTTCTCTTAATGTTGCTTTCTGCCAAAATCGGCAGGAATTTGCCCCCACCGCTTTGTTTCCCACTTCACCACACGATTTGCCACGGCGTTTTCGTTGAGCCATTTTTCGGCGCGGGCAATCATGTCGTGGGCTTGGGCAAACTGCGGCGTGTGGGGAAGAGTGGTTTTACATTTCTTCTGGCGCACCCACAGCATGGCGTTGCGGCTGTCGGAATACACCACCGTCTGGCCCTTGCCCTGCTGCTTGAGCATGGCAAGGGCGTGGACAATTGCCAAAAACTCTGCCACATTGTTGGTGCCCATAATCGGGCCAAAGTGGAAGATGTCGGGCATGGAAGGGTCGCCAAACACATACACGCACCTGTATTCCATCTTTCCGGGGTTGCCGCTGCAAGCCGCGTCCACGGCAATGCTCTGTGGGTCGATTTCCGGAAATTCCGACAGTTGTTCGGGCGTGAGGCGCTGATTCGACACCCTCACCTCGCCACCAGTCTTGCGCTTTGGTGCTTGGTAGCCAGCGGCGTAGGCGGCTTCAGCCTCTGCCAGCGAGTCGTAACTCTTGTATTTTGCTCCAGCAATGCCGTGAATGCGCTGCTTGCATTCCGCCCAAGTGCCATACACACCCGGCTCCGTGCCGCTCCACACCACATACCATTTCTGTTTGTTTTTCGCCATTGTCGAGAGTCGCTTGTTCAGTTAGTAGGTCATCATATTGATAGAAAAAAGCAATTATTGTGCCAATGCCACAGGTTATTTGTCATCGTGGCAGACACTTGCAGGATTTGGACCCCATTCGTCAGTTTTCCACTTAATCACGAAGTTGTGAAAAGTGTTGACCTCCAGCCAGTGGTCGGCGCGTGCCAACAGTTGCCCCATCTTCGCATAGGCAGGAACGGGTGGCACGTGCGCATTGCTCTTTTTCTGGCGCACCCACATTTGGGCTATGCCGTTGGAGCAATAGATGGCAACGCGGTCTTTACGCTGCTTTTGCAGCAATGCCAGCGCATGGACGATAGCCAAAAATTCTGCCACATTTTCGCTGCCAGCCACAGGGCCGAAACTGAAAAGTTCGGTGCCCGACCACACATCCACACCACGATACTGCATCATGCCAGTGGCATGGTCGCACGAACCACACACCGCCACACTGCCGGGGTATATTTCCTTGATGTTGGCATAGTTGGTGCGCGAAGTCTCGGCATGGGCGATGGCGCGAATCACGGCACGAGGGTCGGCGTGGGCATCTAAATCCTTGCGATACGCCTCAATGGCTTCACGACTGGAATCAAACGCCTTGTAGCGCGCACCGGGATAGCCTTGAGTGCGAATTTGGCACTCCTCCCAAGTTTCACAAATGCCAGGCTCGGTGCCAACCCACACCACATACCACTTCTTGCTCATCTTCAAATATCAAAATACTGATGAATAAAATAAATGATAAAGTTAGAAATATTATTTCGATTCCACAACCCCTTTTCCCGAATTTCTGAGTCCACGAGTCCACGAGTCAACAAGTCAACGAGTCAACAAGCCGATAGGTCGGATTTTCGAAGTATCGATAATTCGAAGAGTCGATATCTCAATCATACCCCCCACTTGTTGACTTGTTGACCTGTTGACTCGTTGACTCTAAAACAAAAATATGGGGCGTGTTGCTGATATACTGAACTTTTTGTGCTAAATTTGCATCTTAATCAATCATATCAACACATAAGTTTATTATTCGTATGAGTTTTTTCGGTAAAGACAAAGATAAAGAAGAAGTTAAGGAAATGCCTGTGAAGCAGACTGGTTCGCTGAAGGAACGCCTTGACCGTATCAACAAAAGTCGCTGGATTCGCTTCGGCATTGTTTCCGCCCTGTTCTTTGGCTGGGTGGCTTGGCTGGGCAGTTGGTGGGTGCTGGTGTTCTGGTTCCTGCTTTTCGACATCTACATCACTAAATTCGTGCCTTGGAACTGGTGGAAATTTTCCGAAAACCCCGTTGTGCGCATGGTGATGGGCTGGGTCGATGCCATTATGTATGCCCTTGTGCTGGTGTATTTCCTTTTCCTTTTTGTGGGACAAAACTATCAAATTCCATCGTCGTCGCTTGAAAAGACGCTGCTCACTGGCGACTACCTGTGGGTGAACAAGATGGTGTATGGCCCACGAGTGCCACAAACCCCTCTCCACTTCCCATTGGCGCAAAACACGCTTCCCGGTGGCTTCGACAGTTATATCGAGTCGCCACAATGGGAATACCACCGCTTGAAGGGCGTGCGCAGCGTGGAGCGTGGCGACATTGTGGTGTTTAACTTCCCTGCTGGCGACACCGTGGCAGTGAATATGCCTAACCCCGACTACTACACTCTATGCTTCACCTACGGTCGTGAGGCTGTGTGGGCTAACCCATCGCAATATGGCAAGGTGAAATATCGCCCAGTGGACCGCCGCGATGCCTATGTGAAGCGTTGCATCGGTTTGCCAGGCGAAACCCTCTCAATGAAAAACGGCACCGTGTATATCAATGGCAAGGCGCTTGCCGAACCTGAGAATATGCAGCGCAACTATATAATCGAAACCGACGGCACGCCCATTTCCGAGGCACTGCTCGATGAGTTGAAAATCAGCAACGAGGCTCGCTCTTTGGGCGCAGGACAGTCGCCTTATGGCAATGAACTGTGGTATGCGATGCCGCTGACCAAGAGTGCCATGAAGGAGATTAAGGCGCAGCCTTATGTGAAGAAAGTGCGCTTCCTTGATGTGGAGGAGAGCAATCCGATGGATTCGCTGCTCACCTATCCTATTGGGGTGAAGAAGTCGTGGACACACAACGACTACGGCCCACTGTGGATTCCAAAGAAGGGCGCCACACTCAACCTCACACTGCAAAAACTGCCTTACTATATTCGCTGTATCAAGAATTACGAGGGCAACGAAGTGGACGTGAAGGGCGGAAAAATCTACATCAACGGCAAGGAGGCAAAGACTTACACCTTTAAGATGGACTACTACTGGATGATGGGCGACAACCGCGACAATTCGAGCGACTCGCGCTACTGGGGCTTCGTGCCAGAAGACCACATCATCGGCACTCCAATGTTTGTGATTATCTCGTTCGACCCCGATAAGCCATTGCTGCAAAGCATTCGCTGGGACCGTATCTTCAAATCCGCAAACCCCGATAAGAAGTAAATCCCCACGCCGCCTCTTTGCCTCTTACCTCACACAGATCCCACAGATCTCACGGATTGGTTTTATGTCCGAAAAAAATATTCTGTGAGATCCGTGTGAGGTAAGAGGCAAAGAGGCGGCGCAATGTACCCACAATAATAATGCAAAGTTCCACAATCATAATGGGCAGTATGGCGGCAGGAAGTGTACGCTGCTATGCCGCTATGCTTCAGGCTGGCAAAGTGATTATCGACCCTGACGAGCGACGTTTGCCGCTGCGCCACAGCCACCACCGCTACTTGGTGGACGGCCCCAACGGCACGCAACGCCTCACCATCGCCCTCGATCGCACCACCAACGCTATGCCTGTGCGTATGCGCGACGTGCGCATTTCCGAGCACGGCAACTGGCGACATTTGCATTGGGGCGCGCTCTATTCGGCTTACGGAAAGTCGCCCTATTTCGACTACATTGCCGACGACCTGCACAGCATCATTGGCGGCGAACAAACTTCGCTGCTTGAATTTAATACCGCTTTGCAAAATCTGATTATCGATTTTCTCGACCTCCCTATCGAGATTGAAACCAAGCCGATTACCCCCGAAATAGCAGCGGAGGCCACCGACCTGCGTGGACTCATTGGTGGGAAAAAGCCCGACACGCTACCCATTACCAACGTACCTTACTACCAAGTGTGGGCATCGCGCCACGGCTTCCAACCGGGCCTCAGCATCCTCGACCTGCTCATGAACACCGGCCGCGAATCCATCTACACCCTCCAAAAAATGCTCCCCTAATCCCCCCTCTCCTCAAATGTGATGTGTCAAATCACAAAAAAATGACAGCGCCATAGCGTAGGGACATGCCTTCGGCGAGAGCACTGAAAAAGTCCTATTTTTTTAAGACCAAAACGAAAAATGCTTACGATTTATAACTTTTCTTTCCACAAATCGCCTCAATAAGGCTATGATAGGCAGAAAAAGAAGGGTAAAACGACTATTTCTCCGTTATTAACTTTCAATCTGAAAGTTGGTTTTACTTTTTCAGTGCTCTCGCCTTCGGCATGTTTCCAAGGCGTTGATACGGCTCAGTGGAAAATTTCTGGGAATAGATTATGCAATGTTGCCGAATCGTGAATGGACTCAAAGACAAAAACAGTTTTTGTTTCAGTCCCCCCCAGTATTTATCCACTGAACCGTTGATACATTGCGGATTGCATCGAAACATGCCGAAGGCATGTCCCTACGTTATGATGAATCGTTAAATTTGATACACCCCCACTGGTGTTTGCCTTATTTGTTGGGATTTTTGCGGTGGTGGTAGAGTTCGAGGCTGTTGATGGCGTTTTGCCAGATGATGTAGCAGCCGGGGCCTACGGCAGCGAGGGGATTGATGTAGGCACTCGACACCCAGATGGCAAATGCTGTGTTTTTCTGTCCTAACGCCTGTCCGCTCTCCACGGTGCTGCCGAAAAATCGGCCAATGTTGCGCCCCACCGAAAATTGAATCACGCATATCACAAAACTCACCACGGCAATGGCGGCAAGCAGCGACAGTGGCGCGTGCGAGTTGCTGATGTTGCGGAACGTGATGCCCGTAACGATAGCCAGCGAGCACCCCCACAGGTAGAACGAGAGGTCGGTGATGGAAGTGAGCCATTGCTGCACTTTTGGGAGCAGGTGTTTCACCACGTATGCCAGTCCCATCGGCACCACCAAAATCACGCACACCTTCCACATAATCATCAGAAACGCCGCGCCGAAACTCATTTCCACTCGTTGGTCAACGAGAGGGAAAAATAGCGGAATCATGATGGCAGTGAGCACATTCGACACGAAAGTGTAGGTGGTCATCGACTCAAGGCTACCGCCCAGTTTGGCAGTCACCACGCTCGAAGCTGCCGCGCACGGCCCGATCACACACACCAGAATACACTCCATCAACACAAGGTCGAAGCCATCGATTTTAAAATACAGAATACACCCCACCAGCATCAGCACCACAAACAGTTGCGTGGCGCTCACCCAAAAGTGCCACTTGGCAAGGCGCAGTTTTTTATAGTCAATCTTCAGAAAAGTGGTGAACAGAATCACGAAAAGGAACCACGGTAGCACCTCGTCGAACACAGGGCTCGCCGCCTGCGCAAATCCATCAAACGCAGGTATCAACGCAAACAGATAATACACCGCCGCACCGCCCGCAATAGCCACCGGCAGCGTCCAATTCCTCAATATTTCCAACACCTTCCCCATTCCTGAACACATATTTCTAAAATTTTCCACGAAAGTAATGCTTTTTCCCCACTTACCAACAAATCCCCTCAAATTTTTTAAATGAAAAAGCCGTATGCTGTCATAGAGATATTTCTCCTAATTATTTTTTTTTAAAAAAAATGATATTATCTTTGTAATTGGAAAGATTCCAAATTGCAAAACAATTTTATCTTTCACCTTTACCACGCCGAACCCCTGTAAACTAGTTTAAGTTAAAGGGACAAAGGGTGGGAATGGGATAAATCATATAGGCGTTTACTTGACGCTTTGTTCTTGACTCACTGGAACTTCGCAAATTCTAAATCTTGTCGAGAGCTGAGCAACGGTAGATGCCCATGGTGTGATTATTCACGGTTTTATTTAGAATGATGCTTTTGAACATCGTTTTTTAATAACCGTATTTAAATCATATCGGCGTGGGCTCTAGCGTTGTCTGTTCAACAAGATTAGGCAATGCGAAGGCCAACAGTGAGTGGGACAGGCAACAAGCAGTTCCCACGCTTTTATTTTTATATAGTCATATTGGGAGCTATGGCAATTACATCTACTTTTTTATTCATGAATTGGCTCCTAAACAAACAGAATTGCTTTTTTATATTACGGTTTGTATCAATCATTCCGTTCGTATTGTTGTTTAATTGTAATAAAATTAAGCAGCAGGTAATGTGTGTTTATAAAAAACACTTTCGTATTAAAACCCATACTTCGCGTTATGTTATGGGGTTTGTTTTAGGATAAAAACCATAAAAGGCAAAATAAAAAGATAGTTTTCTAATTAACAGAAAAAAACAAAAATACTATGACAACAAGTTATTGCAAAAACAACCACATCCTAATAGGGTTAGGTGGTACAGGAGGAAAAATACTTAAGGCATTTAAAATGCGAATGTTTGAAGAGTTTCCAGATTCAAAACAAAGGAGTAAACAGCCTGTTGCGCTACTTTATGTTGATTCCACTGATGAGATGATGGGCATTGGGCGTCCTGATTTTCGTGTTATGGGATTAGACGCTTCGTTTACGAGAGATGAGTTCTTGTATATAAAAGATGTTGATGTCACAAAAATTCTTGACAATATCGATAATTATCCCTCTGTAAAGGGCATTGTAAACAATGTCTCTGCTGTAAAAACTGCGATAGGTTCTCTTGGGCAAGCAGCTGGTCAAAAAAGACGTGCTGGACGTTTGCTCTTTGCTGCGAATGCTGTAGCTTTTGTCAATGCTATAAAGAATGTTTACAGCAAATGTGATGCTATTTCACACAATGCAGAAAAAACCAATTTTCACATCTTTGCAGGGCTTTGCGGAGGCACTGGTTCTGGTGCCATAATAGATACCATTATTCAAACTAGAAAAAACTTTCCTGATGCGATTATCAATGTTTATGCAATGATTCCTGAAATGAACTTGCCAAAGGCAAATATGGATCAAGGAAGATATTATCAAAATGGTTATGCAGCACTTAATGAACTTAATGCACTCCAAGCTGGGCGATTCTTCCCACATGATGTAACGAGCGCAGGAAAAGAAGCAAGGTTGTTTTCTGATAAGGTAAAAGGCGTAGCAGATGGACTCACCTTATATAGTAATGTGAACGAAAATGGCTTAACGATAAATTCTTTGCAGGAGTTGCCAAAGGTTGTAAGCGATTACGTGTATGCGCGTGTATTCCACATTAACAATGACGACGACGTGAATGGTGACATTATTCGAGCCTATACCTTTGAGAATATGGATGATTTCGCATTGGAATATGATGAAACAAAAAACGCCAATTCTGGAGGTCAAATACCTGTTGCGCGTACAAAAAAAATCAACTCTTTTGGCATTAAGCGTGTAATGTATCCAGAACTGCGTATTTTGAAACACATTATATATACTGTCGGTGAGAGCGTTCTTTTCCAATTCAAATATAACCATTGGCGTGAAAATTTAGGTTATGTAAACGAGGAAGAAAATAAAGATTATCGAAATTTGTATTTCAATGATAAAAATATATTCAATTGGATGCTTGATGATAAACATCTCACATTGGAGTTGAAAGTTTTACCTTCAGACAAAGACTATCCCTCATTTAATGAATATTGGCATGATAAAGCAACCAACTATGCAAACGAAGCAAAATCTGCGGACTGTCCGCTAAATGAACTAGATAGCATTCTGGGGGAGTTTTTTGAAAAACAATTTCGTGGAAATGGTGTTGTTGAGTTTTATAAAGGAAAAGAACGCATTTTGCCAGAACTAGCAAAGGAAATACGACGTACTATTGAGCGAGAATTATTTGATAAATGGAAAGTTGGAGATATCTCTATCATAGAACTTCAAAAAGTCTCTAAACTACTGTTAGAACGTATAGTATATACACGAAAAACACTTGATGAAAAAAATGTCAAAGAGCAAGAGAATTATATTTTAATTGATAAAGAACGACGTGGAAATGTCACAGATTGGAGCCAATTGAGCATTTTACAGCGAATGGTAAACAAGGGCACAAGATTATATACTGAACATCAAGAAATTCTGACAGACTATTACACAAGCAAAACTATGCTTGCCGCATGGTCTTTTGCCCAAAAACTTGCAGCAAAATTGTTTGTTGAGTTTGGCAAATTGGATGCAGACATAAGTGCTTTTGGTCAAAAAATCAACGATGCCATTGATGAAACGGAGAGATTGATTGCTGCCCAACAAAAAGTCAATAAAGGCCTTGAAGATATGAAAGGCGCAATTATTGAAGTTAGCGAAGATGATACGATGATAGAATTTGAAGAAGAACTCCGCATAGATAAAATTGATATGCCTAATATCGCAAGACAACTTCGCGAAGCAATTTTGCCAGAGGCTGAGTTCACTAATTTTGCAAATCTTGCCTCTACAATCTGTATAGACTCTGTAAAAGATGCTTTTGATTTGAAATTGGCAGAAATAGTTAAAGCAAAGCACGATGAAAAAGCTGACTCTGAAAAGAAAGTATTGGGATTAAACATCCTCACACAACTTCAACAAAAGCTCATAAGCGATGAGGATATTAAACGATTTGCTTTTGAAATAGTTAAGCAGAGCGGTGTGTATCTTAAACTTAACAATGACCAAATGCAATTACATGTGCGTAATAACGAAGGAAATTTGAGCCCAACAAATACAGCGAGCATCAACAAGAAAACAATACTTGTTTCTATTCCGTCGCCAGATGATAACGATAGTTTAAAGCGATTTGCTGATAAGCTTGAAACATCTTTTAAAGAATCGTTTGGAAACGGCAATTCACAAACATCTCTTGTAATAAACAAAAAAAGTCCTCGTAAGGATGAACTATCTATTATAACTGTCGCCTATTGTTTTCCTATGCGTTGCTTGAGTTGGATGGCTCCATATAAAGAGAAATATGAGCAATTCCTCAACACAGGTAACCCCAACACAGATGAGAGCAACGCAATTCTGCTTCACAGTGAAGACGATGGGAAAAATTTACCAAGTATCTTCGTTGTTGAAAATGCAGAAACCATTGCTAAGCAATTTATACAAAAATCACAACCTACAGCAAATGAAATGCTTTTGTCAGGAGCACCCACTTTGCCGCCCATGCCTGGCGAAACGATACCTCTCCCGAATCTCCCAAAAGAGCCTATAATTCAAATGTATCTCTATATTGCAGGTCAACAATATGGACCTTACGATTTCAAAACACTGAAGCAGCTTGTGCCAACTGGGCAAATTACTGCTCAAACATTGGTTTGGCAACAAGGGATGGTGACATGGACCCCTGCTGGCCAAGTGCCAGAATTGCAATCTTTGTTTATCCCTGCCTTTCGTGTTACAGAGTTGCCACCAATCCCCTCTACAGGAACCAATCCTCCTCCGAATTCTTAAAATGTACTCAATTAGTAAATAACAAAAATCAATTAAGTTATGGCCAAAAATACAAAACATTCTGAACGAGAGCGATATAGATATGGATTATGTCTTAATGATGAATGTGAAAGATGTAAAGCAAAGGAAATTCAAAAAATTCCGATGCGCAAAGATTTTATATGCCAGAATCCAAACTGTGGCAAAGAACTACGCGAATGTCCACCTCCAAAAAAATCAAGCAAGTTATATGTATATATATTTGCTGGTATATTAGGAGTCGGCGTTGCTTGTTGTGTGATTTTCTTATTACCAAACAGTTCTGTCGAAACAAAAAAAGTTGTAGCAGAAAAAGCAGTTACATCATTGCCCGAAAATGGTGAAGTAGGCTCATCTGTGAAATCAGATACTGTAGTTGTACACGATACTGTAGTAAAAAACAATTCTATTACTACTAGTGAAAAAGTTAGCACTAAGACAGTTGTAAGTACAACTAGTTCGCCCCCACATTCTTCTTCCGCAATTACTCAACCAAAGTCGACAAATAATAATAGTAGCACTATTCGTTTGAGCTATGGATCCTATTCTGGAGCGACAAAGAGTGGTTTCCCGCATGGACAAGGAAAGTTAACTTATTCTCGGTCACGCCAAATTAACCGAAATGACATAAAGGGGCGTATTGCACATTCTGGAGATTATGTTATTGGCGAATTTTTTAACGGTTTCGTCGTATATGGAAAGCACTATGATGCTTCTGGGAACTTGTTAGAATCGCTGAATTTCGGTATTGGTTCAGAAAGTAGTTATGAGGAAAAATAAAAAAACTAACACGAATTCACAATGAACATTAAGCGAATTACTGTTACAATACTGGGGCTAATACTAACCACTCTGTCGATGCAGAGTCAAACTAGTCATTACAATTTGTTTCCAGAAGAAATGAAGACGATGCACCCTTCTATTGTGTATGACTTTTTGGAAAGATATTTGTTTGAAATTGACAGTTTGGAGCGAAAAGGCGAGCTTATATACCAACGCTTAAACGATGACAAGGTTTATTTCTTGAGAGGATCCCCTGCATTAGCACGAAAGATTTCGTCAAATATGTCCATTAATATTCACAAACCAAACATCAACTATTACCAAGTATCTTGGAGTGACCTTAAAGGAAACAAGATATTAGAAGTTATCTTTCCCATTCAGTATGAATTGCTTTTAAGGAAATCAAAACCGGTGATCGAAAAAGAGTTCAAGCGAGTTTTAATGGAAAACAGAAAATTTGCCCCAATTTCTATTTCTCCAGACGGTGGTTGTGCTATGGATGATGGGTGTATTAGGTCGCCCATAGTTGACTTTTATTTTATTGAAAGTCTAAACACTGCTACGTATTTTGTGACTTCGGAACAAGGCGATACCATTCCAATTTTTGACAATAAAGACAAATTGCATTCAGCTGCGAATCTTTTTCAAGGCGTAGTTGATAGTATTGAGAAATATAATATTTATGTTGTACAAAATCTTTACGGTTTCCAAAAGGAATGTTATACTATTTCGCTAAAGCAATGGCTTTCTTATTGCCAGTCAATGAAACTTAAAACTTATTTTGCCATTGAAGAAGAACGAGATGATGGACTCAAAGCATTGCTTTTGACACAATGCATCGATTTAGGATTCAATCATATAATGCAGGTAATAATACCTGAAGATTTTGTGACTAATAAAAAAGTTGTATTTAAAGCAACTTTAAATGCTTATATTCCCACGCAGAATGTGAAGAATCTTTTCCAACAGCATGTGGCAAAACAAAAATCAAAAAAAAAATGAAAAACTGTTGTACTATATTATTCTTTTTGATAGTTTCTTTATTTACAGCTGTCGCTCAAAATGAACTAAAAAAAATAAATGAGATTAAAAGCGATACAGGCTATTTATATGCCACTGGAACATCTACTATTAGCTGCGACGAGGCTTCTAATGCTGCAAAAGATTTGCTAGGCTTAGAGATTGAACAGTGGCTAAAAGACTGTGATATTAGTGATGCTGCTGGCTATGCCGCAAAGTCTAAAGAGAATCTGTCACTGATTAATACTCAGCGTGGAAAACTGTTTCGTGCATTTGTGTATATTCAAAAACAAGACATTTATCCTTTACAAAAGGATGAAGATGTTGTAGTTTGGAAGTTGGGAAGTACAGATACTATAAAAGAGGAAAGGTCTACGCCCCTTTTGCTAAAACCGTCGGAAACATTTACTGCTCAATCGGGTAAAGACAATCCTCTATCATTGGTTGTTAAAACGAGCGCCAACCAGCAAAAACAACAGAAAGTTTCTATGCCTTTAGTCGTAGAGGTTGTTCATAATTATCCCAATAGAATAGATGGGACAATAGAAGTGAAGTCACATTTTTCTTGCACGCTCTCTCAAAAAGAGATAGAATTGTTGAAAATCAAGCAGTTTTCTCAACTAAATGATTATGTGAATAATGGACGAAAGAAAAAAAACATCATTGCTGTTGGTAAGTATTCAAACCTTCCCAAAGACGAACTCGTGTATGTGTTCATTCACAATCGGCAAGGAGAAGTGGTTGCTTGTTTAAAGAAAGAAATGGGCAATATGCTTAACTTGGCTACAAAAAAAACTGATGTTATTTCCAACTACAAAGGATGTGGAGCTATTTGGATTAAATTCTCAAACTAAAAAACATATTATAATGAGGCATTTTATTTTCATTTCAATATTCTCTTTAGTATATGCTGTTTCGCTTTTTGCCAGCAACACGGTTTCTTTCCATATTTCAGAAGGCATTGAGGATGCCGCTATAAAACGCAAAATGGAGCGGACAATTTCTACGATTCTTACAGAAGCAAATGCAGCTCAGGAGCAGCAACGCAACATCAATTATTCTTCACTTGGAATCCCTGCTGCAGCACAGAGTGCATTGGCTTCCTTATGGGAAAACACCCCCTTTAGGAGCATGGACAATGACATTGTTGAGCGTTGTATCGTCACAGGCATTGGCTATCAAGTGCGAAATATTCCTCTCATACTGATGGGTGATGTGCCTTCAGATGAGGAATATCAAGAGGCTGTGGTGAGTTTTGATAAAGAGGGAAAACTTGTGTCGTTTTATCTCTCAATAAGTATGAATCTCTATATGAATGTGGTGAGGGAAAATAAAGAGATTACAGATTTGCGTCGTCGTCAATTAATCCTTGATTATGTAGAACAATTCCGCACTTCATATAATCAAAAAGATATTAACTTTTTGGAGGCAATATTTAGTGAAGATGCTCTTATTATCACAGGAAAAGTGATACAGCGTAGGGCAAGAGAAGGAATAAGATTGCCAGATAGAATTGTGTATACAAAGCAAACGAAACAACAATACATCAATAACTTGAAGCGGGCTTTCCGATACAACAAACGGATTCATGTTACTTTTGATGAAGTTGAAGTGATGCGCCACCCTGTGAATAAAGACTTCTATGGAGTAACACTTCATCAAGGGTGGTCAAGTGACCGTTACCACGATGATGGATATCTTTTCCTCCTTTGGGATTTCCGTGATGAAAACCACCCACAAATTCATGTGCGCACTTGGCAACCAGACTCCTATAATACTGATGGAAATGGCGTTAAGCGCATACCAAAAGATGAAGTTTTTAATTTAAGCGATTTTGATATTGAATAAGAAATAAATAATATAAAAAATGAAAAAATATATTTGTTATGCTATTGGTGTTATGTTATTAATACCTGTACTTTTGAATTTTTTGTTGCCAATAAAAACAGGACTTAACATTATCAAGCAAGATGATTTGTGGCTTTCGTTTTGGGCTACATATTTGTCGGCTTGCGCTTCTGCAATAATGGCTGCAGTATCGTGGTGGATGAACAAGAATGCTACCGAACAAAATCAAAAAATGCAAGACAACGAGGCTTGGCAGAGACTTGTAGAACGATATAATAAAATTGAGAAGTTTGTTGTAGAACAAGAACGAATCCATCACCCCAATTGGATCTATGTGATTAGAACAATGGAATGTGATGACTCTAAAATACAACCTTTTTTATGGCAAAGAGAAAGATTATTGTTGTCCTCTAGCAAGTTTATCAGGAGGTACTTAGAGGATGAGTATGCATACCAAATTCATAACAATACAAGTAAAGCGTTGTACAGCTACGGTCTAAGTCTTAAACAATTAAATGTTTTATATTTGGCACTTACTCAGAGTCAAATTAAACAATTCACCAACAACAAAGAAGATAATCTGCAGACAAGTGGCACAACAAAAGAGAATGACAAAATAGAAGTTAACATTAATTCTTCATTTATGGAATTCGAAATAAAGGGTGATGAACTTCTTAAAGAAGAGAAGCAAAGATTGTTGAACTTCGCTAAAGAACGAAACATGGATTGTGGCGTTATTTGATTGCCCTTTTGACGAAGAACAAATTAGCTATATCACGAACAATAATCAACAAAATTATTATGAAGCGTATTTTTATTATATTTTTTTATTTTTGCTTTTTTGCAAATGTTTTTAGCCAAACACTATCTGTAACGTCCATAGTTGAACTATCAAACGACATTACTGCTAGAACCAAAGAGCGTGTTGATGAAAAAGGTGTCCCATGCGCCTTACTTCGAATTAATTCGCCCTTGATGACGATGTCGTTTAGTGACAATGTTGTAGGAGAGGTTGATGTAATGCCTGGTGAATACTGTGTTTATGTGCCAGATGGAACAAAAAGTTTTCAGATTAAAAGAAATAATCAACTTATCAATGTTGAATTTTCTAATTTTGGCATTAATGTTGTTGGGAAAAAATGTTATCGCATAATTCTTGCTGATAGTGAGAAAACAGAGGTAGCAGTCAATGTTGGCACACTTAACATCTCTGCCAACTATGACAATGTTTTTGTTTTGGTGGATGGTGTTCCGATGGGGCAATTACCCATTAAGATTGAAAACATAGCTCCTGGTGAGCATGTGATTGCAATACCAAATACACTTGGTGTGACGATGAAAGACCTTGCTGTCAATGTTGCTGCAGGCCAGGAAAAAAAGTTATATCTTAAATTATATGAAGAAGATAGAACGCCCGTAAAAGTGGAATGTTCCCCGAATTATGATGGGGGTGATTTGCCTTCTTCGTATAATTTTGTCTTGGGAATAAATGTAGTAGATAAAAATGGGAAAAAGGGGGTTGTGGATTATACTGGTAAGGTATTGGTTCCTTTTGAATTTGAAGACATAAACCCTGCTAAGCAAAATGGTTTTTATCGAGTTACACAGTATGTTCAAAATGGAGCTTATTTATATAAAGACGACAAACATTTGGGGTTTGGTTTGTATAAACCAAGCGTGGGGCTCGTGAATGACTGTATATACGATTGTGTCTTTGATGAGTCTGAAAGGATGTCAAAATATATGCCAGCTCGTTTGAATGGTCGATGGGGTGTGCTTGATCCAACGGGAAAGGTCATTATTCCATTTCTTTATGAAGCAGATTCTTATACACATCCCATGTGTTATGAAAACGTTATTGTAATACCATTCCTAAAAGGTAAAAAGAATTATGACGATGTATACAAATACGGTCTTTTTAACTTACAGGGAAAAATGGTAGCTCCTGATCATTATGATTATTTGGGTCATTTCAAGGAGGGTGTTGGTACGTTTGAAATAAATAAACAAATAGGTATTATTAATGAGGTTGGCGAGGTCTTGGCAATGCTTCCAAATAACTTGTATATTTCCGACTGTGCTTCTAGTGGGCTTTTTAGGGTTACAGATATAAATACAGAAAAAAAAGGATTTATCAACACAAAAGGAGAAGTCGTGATTCCTGCAAAATTTGACGTTGCAGATGATTTCAAAAATGGAATATGTCGAGTTGAACAGAATAATGAAACAAAGATTATTGATACGAGAGGAAATGTAGTGGCAGAAACTTCGTTAAATGGTTATCAATCGTTAGAGGTTTTATGTGAGGTGTTGGATGAAGCGATATATGCTGTGATAGAAAACACAAATAGAAGCTATATCCGAGTAGAGGATCATAGTCATATTTCTGGAGAGAGCGGTGGTTATAAAGGGCTTCTCAGTTCGAATGGGCATTGTCTTGTTCCTTGTGAAAAAAGCGAAATCCGTATTTTTAGAGACAACGATCATGACTACATTTTAACAATGACACATGACAGTATTGGAAGTGTTTATGATGAGAATGGCAATCTTATCGTAGAAGAAAAAGGCATCACGTTTGACTGGGTGAAGGATGGGTTTATACACTTTTCTAAAACCATAGAGAATGCGCCAGAGTCCGATATCTATTCTTTTGGCTATTTAAATACAAAAGGCAGGTTATTAATCGGGGGAATTTGCGGGAAAAATATTGATACGAGTTCATCTGTAGATAATAATGTTGATGATGATAAAGAAGATATGCTGGCAATTGAAGACTTCATTACTTGTAAACAGTTGGGTTATGGTTGCCCCACTCCTGTATCTGATGGTTTGGCGATTATATATCTTGGTGATCGTTATGGTATCATTAATGATAACGGAGACGTTGTTGTGCCATTAGTATATACAGCAATAACTCCTTTTGAAAACGGAGAAGCTTTCGCCCGTGACAAAAATGGCACTTGGTCAAAGATATATAGTAATCAACTTAAAACGAGGTGAGATTATGAGGCATATCTTTTTTATATTGGTGTTGTTTTCTTGCGCAATTGGAAAATCACAAAAACTTAATATACAGGCGTTCTATAAATCTCAAGAAAATAATATCGCGCTAACAAGTCCAAGATATGATTTAAACGACAATAAGTGTGCGGCAATTATAATAATGCCAGAAGAGAATGGCGAGTTGCAGTTTAGGGGGATGGTTGTTGGGAAAGTGGAAAAAAAATCCACTCGCTACATCCTATATATGCCTATGAAAACGAAGCGATTATATATATATCATAGCAATTACATGCCGTTGCAAATTGATTTCACTAAATACGAAGACTCATCTAATGGCCTAGAAGGTGGTTGTACTTATTGTTTGTCGTTAGTGGGAGATAAGGTTAAAAAAAAGACATACCCAAAAGGTGCTGCAAATCTTATTTTCGTATCAAATGTTCCATTAAAAAAAGTTGTGGTTAATGGGTTGGAATGGTTGGTAAACGGTAAAATGAGCAAACGGTTAGTTCAGTATGGAGAATATAATTATGAGGCTTATGCTGATGGTTATTTGCCCATAACTGGTACTATTGAAGTAGTGAAAGCTTTATGGGGAAAAAGTGTTAATTTGAAATTTGTTAAAGAATAATTCAGATTTTTCCCTGAATTCGTTTTTTAGGTAACTAGTGGCAAAAATGCACGTTTTATGACTAATATCGACCCCATCGCCCCACCGGATTGTTGGATTGGTGAGTTGTTGGAAAAAAAATTGTGGGAGTGGTGGGGCTTTTGTATCTTTGTGGATTAATTGGAGAAATGTGCGCTCAACTGTTCTGCATCAGCGGAATGGGGGCGAATTAATAACTTTGAAATTTATCTGAGATGAAATTTGCAGAAAAATGTAATGGGCTTTTCGATGCCACCGTTAATCTTTATCATCAGACTGATGATGTGGACGCAAAAGTTGCCAACCCTTACGAAGATGGCACCATCGAGGCAAAACTCTTTGTAAAAAACTGGATTGACACCGTGCAGTGGCACCTTGAAGATATTATCCGCGACCCAGAAATCGACCCTATCGAGGCTTTGGCTCTGAAGCGCCGTATCGATAAGTCGAATCAAGACCGCACCGACTTGGTGGAGGAAATCGACACTTACTTCCGCGAGAAGTTCGCTGATGTGAAAGTTTGCGCCGATGCCACCATCAATACCGAAAGTCCTGCTTGGGCTATCGACCGCCTCTCTATCTTGGCGCTCAAAATCTACCACATGCACGAACAGGCTTCGCGCACCGATGCCGATGATGCTCACTTGCAACGCTGCCGCGCTAAACTCGATGTGCTTTTGGAACAACGCACCGACCTTACTGCGGCTATCGACCAACTGCTCGACGACATCGCTGCCGGCAAGAAATATATGAAGGTGTATCGCCAAATGAAGCTTTACAACGACCCGGCTACCAATCCGGTGCTTTATGGCAAAAAATAAAACATACAGCAAAACCGTACTCATTACCCGCTTTTCGGCGTTGGGCGATGTGGTGATCAGTGTGCCAGTGGTATATTCGGTGTGCCGTGCGTACTCCGATGTGCACTTTGTGCTGCTCACACGCCCTTGGCCTGCCGAAGTGATGATTCAGCGCCCTGCCAACCTGACGGTGGAGGGTGTGAATCCGAAGGAGTATGATGGGTTGCTTGGGTTGCGCCGATTGGCTGCGGAAATGCGCCAGAAGTATGGCATCACCCACATGGCAGACTTGCACAGTGTGATGCGCACTTGGGCTATCGGTTTCTTCATGCGTCTGCATGGGGTGAAGGTGGCGCGCATCGACAAGGGCCGCAAGCAAAAGCGCGCCTTGGTGAGCGGCAAAATCCGTGAGCAACTCACCACCTCTCACGACCGCTATGAGGAAGTGTTTCGCGCGTTAGGTTTCCAGTGGCAGGAGTCGTTCAGTGGCTTTGCGCCCATTACCGACAGCGAACTTGTGCCGCAAAAGCAAGCGAGCGAGCGATGGGTGGCTGTGGCTCCGTTCTCGCAGCATCGTGGCAAGGAATATCCGCTGCAGCTGATAGAAAAGGTGGTGGAAAGCCTTACGCAGATTGAAGGCGTGACGGTGATGCTCTTTGGCGGTGGCGAAAAGGAGAAAAAGGCACTCCGCCCACTGGTGCAGAAATATGCCCACACGGTTTCGATAGCCGAAATCAAACACAGTTTCACCGACGAGATAGCATTGATGCAAAAGTGCGACGTGATGCTCTCGATGGACTCAGCCAACATGCACCTCGCATCGGTGGCTAACCTGCCTGTGGTGAGCGTGTGGGGCGCAACGCACCCCTATTGTGGTTTCATGGGCTGGAAGCAATCGGAAGCCAACGCCGTGCAGCTCGACATGCCTTGCCGCCCATGCTCGGTGTTTGGGCAAAAACCATGCAAATTTGGCGATTACCGATGCCTCACAGGCATTGAGCCAAAAATGATTGTTGAAAAAATAAAGAAAGTGATATATGGCTAAGAGAATACTCGTGACAGGGGCTGGTGGCTTCATCGGTGGCTTTATAGTGGCTGAGGCACTGAAGCGTGGCTACGAAACTTGGGCTGCCGTGCGCCGAACCACCAACCGTGAGTTTTTGCAAGATGAGCGTATTCATTTCATAGAGCTTGACTTCACCGACGAGTTGGCACTGAAAGCCACGCTGGCGCAAGCAATCGCCGACAATGGCGGCAAGTGGGATTATGTGGTGCACAACCTCGGTGCTACCAAGGCTGCCAACTATCTTGACTTCGAGCGCATCAATTATGGCTATATGCGACTGCTCGTTGATACCCTCAAGGCGCTCGACGCAGTGCCGGAGGTGTTTTTGCTCATGAGCAGCCTTAGCGTGATGGGCGTGGGCGACGACGAAGGCTACACGCCATTTAAAATCACCGACGACCCTGTGCCAAACACACGCTACGGCATGTCGAAGGCGAAGGCGGAAAACTATCTGAAAATGGTACCCGACTTCCCTTACACCATTTTCCGCTGCACAGGCGTGTATGGCCCTCACGAGCGCGACTACTTCTTGATGATGAAGTCGATAGCATCGGGCTTCGATTTCAGCGTGGGCTTCCGCAAGCAGATGCTCACATTCATTTATGTGAAAGACCTTGCCACAGCGGTAATCAACGCCCTTGAAGCAGGTCCGAAACGCCGCGCCTACTTCATCAGCGAATCACGAGGCTACACGCAGAAGGAGTTCCGCGAAATCGTGTGCCGTGAGTTGAAAAAGAAATTCGTGATACCCATCACTTGCCCGATATGGCTCGTGCAAATGGTGTGCGTGTTCTGCACCATCTACACCAAATTCACTGGCAAACCCACCACGCTCAATGTGGACAAATTCCGCATACTCAAGCAGCGCAACTGGCTTTGCGAAACCGCCGACACCGAGCGCGACTTCAATTTCACCCCCCAATATTCCCTTGAGCGCGGCGTGAAAGAAGCCATCGCCTGGTACAAACAAGCCGGCTGGCTAAAATAAAAATACACCTTTACAGGATAAAAACGAAACACCTATTTAATCCAATTAAAACCCAATTTACACCGATTTTTTCTTAGGTGTCAATAGGATGATAATGGATTAAATAGGTGTATTTTTATTTACATACGGATTATTGGAACATGCCTTCGGTATCACCACAGTGTCAACACATTGGAAACATGCCGAAGGCATGTCCCTACGTTTTGGCGTTGTCGTTTTGTTGCATCAATGCTCCCTATTATACCTGTATTTTTTGATTAGGCGAGGGATTCGAGGATGCGTTTGAGCACCACTTGGCAGGAGATTTCGCGGTTGGCGGCTTCGGGGATTACCAGCGAGCGTTCGCTCTCTATCACCTCGTCGGTCACAATCATATTGCGGCGCACAGGCAGGCAGTGCATAAATTGGGCGTTGCGAGTGAGCGCCATCTTCTCGGCGGTGATGGTCCAGTTCATATCCTTGCTGATGATTTTGCCGTAGTTGGGGTCGCGGAAGCAACTCCAGTTTTTGGCATACACAAAGTCGGCACCACGCAAAGCCTCGTCTTGGTCGTGCGTGATTTTTGCACCGCGGGTGAATTGCTCGTCAAGTTCGTAGCCTTCAGGGCATGCAATCACGAAATCGTAGTCGGTGGCATTTATCCATTCGGCAAACGAGTTGGGCACAGCCTGTGGGAGAGCCTTGGGATGAGGTGCCCATGTGAGCACCACCTTGGGTCGCTCCACCTCCTTATGTTCCTCAATGGTGATTACATCGGCAAACGCCTGAAGAGGATGAACGGTGGCAGTTTCCATCGCAAACACAGGGCGGCCGGAGTATTTCACAAACTGGTTGAAAATGCGTTCCTCGTAGTCGTCTTGCTTGTTTTCGAAGCGTGCAAACGAGCGCACCCCAATCACATCGCAGTAGCAGCCCATCACAGGGATAGCCTCCAGCAGATGCTCGCTCTTGTCGCCGTCCATAATCACGCCACGCTCGGTTTCGAGTTTCCATGCGCCCTGATTCACATCAAGTACAATCACATTCATTCCCAAGTTCATAGCAGCCTTTTGTGTGCTCAGGCGAGTGCGCAGACTGGAATTGAAAAACACCATCAAGAGCGTTTTGTTTTCACCGAGAGCCTTGTGCGCGAAGCGGTTTTGCTTCACTTCAAGTGCTTCTTTCACAGCGGCTTTCAAGTCGCCAATATCACTTACATGTTGAAATACCTTCATAACAAATCATTAGTTTAACGCTGCAAGTTACCAATTTTCTCCGAAAAATCCAACACCGCCACACAATTCCCTCACACGGAATTTATTATTTTCCCTCACACAGATTCAACGAGATTCAACAAAAAACGCAGGTTCGAGGCAGGGAAGGCGAACACGGATTCAACGAATTTTACGGATAAGATTTAAAAAAATAACTTAGAGTGAGATTTAACATCAGGCGTGCAAACTTAGAGTGAGATCTGTGCGATCTGTGTGAGGCTTGGAGTGGATTTGGAGCGAGGCATGGAGCAAGGCTGTGGGATTTGTGTTGCCATTTTGGCGTTGATGGCGATGTGGTGGGGGGCGTAAATTTGCGCGAAAAAAAACTATGGAGAACACTTCACAATTTATGGAACTTTCAGAGAGCGAAATGCTGGATTTGTGGAAAACGATGATGCAGTTGCAACCTGCGCACTACGGTTGCACCATTGAGCGCACCGATGGCATCGATATTGACGAACTTTTACTTATCCACATTCGCAAGTGGTATGCGTCGCTGTTGCTGTCGGCACCCGATGGCATTGTGCCGGTGGAAGATGTGAAAGACCGGCTGTCGGTGATGGTGGCTGACAACGGTGTGGTGACGGCGATGGTGCCGCCAGAGTGTGTGCGCCCTGTGGAATGGAAACTAAAGGCATGGCAAAAGAGTGTGACGCTGTTTTTGCTACCAAATGTGCCCGAAGCCGCCTATCTGCACAACGAGTGGACGCGCCCTGGCGTTTGCGACCCTGCCGCCGTTGACTATGGCAACCGCATTTTGCTGTTCACGCTCCCCGACGGCGAACTTCCCATCTTTGATATGGCACGCTGCGTGGTGCGCCCCACCAATGGCAAATACATCTTCCATGCGTCGGTTTTGGAGAGGCAACAAGTCAACGAGTTGATGGGTCAACGGGGCAACTTGTCGATGATTCGAAATCTCGATAATTCGAAAATTCGAGTTTTCGAGGATTCGATTTAGTTGATTTAGTCAATTTAGTCGATTTCCACTTCGTTGATTGATTCGATGCCATTGCGAGTAAGCGTCACGCGGAAGCGGCGCAGCGTGGTGTCGCTCTCGTAGCGGAGTTGGAGCACGATATTCACATAGTAGATTTTGTCGCATGGAATGGTCACCACTGTGCCATCGTCGTTCATGTGGCGAATGTTCACTTTCGGGTTGTCCATCTTCTGCAATAGGTTGTTCACGTTGAAGCGAATAATGTCGTTGATGCCGGCGGTTTCGTAGTGTGAGAGGTTGTTGAGTTTCACCCTGTCGATGTGCAGCGCCATGCGGTAGAGCATCACCTTCTCATCGGTCACCCTATTCTCCACCTCCATCAGTCGCTTGCTGTAGCGCACACGCTTCACTTCTTCAGGCACCTTCTTGTGGGTGATAAAGTCCATACCCTCCTTGATGGTGCCTATTCTATCCTCGTTGAGCAGGATTTCCGCCTTATTGTCGAAATACTTGTTGCCAATGCGATGTGCGAAATAGTAGCGCGACAGTTCCTTGATGCGATCTTTAATCATGTAACTAATCACCAGCACGATGAAAAACGGCAGAGTGAAATTGCCGAATTTCTGCTGGAAAAAGAAACTCACCACCGTGGCAAACATCATCGCCAGCCCGGCGGCAATGCCCAAATACAATTGCTCCACCAGTTTGCCATCTTTCTTCTTCGGCACATTCAAGTAGAGGTCGCTGTCAACGTATTTCTTCAGCACACCGCTACGGTAAATCAAGTAGCGGTTGTTTTTCGCATCGTTTTCCTTCAAGTTCACATATTCCACCTTATCCCTGTAGGCATTCTCACGGCTAATCTCGGTCTGGAGCCTCTTGATAGAGGCAGCAAACAGTTCACGATGATCCGCATCTTTCTGCATAAAATCGAGAATGAGGGTGGTGTAGAGTTTAAACATATTGCTGATAAACTCATCGCCGTAGCGGAAATAATTGCGTATGCCGTCGGCAATGGTGGGCTGGTACACGATAGTGCGCAGCGATCGGAAGGCACGCAGCACCTCGTCGAACGCCTGCAAATACTGTGCGCACAACGTGGGCACCACTTCGGGCAAGATGTGCGAACCCATCAGATTATAGCATCCGTTGCGAGCCGCGCTGTGGGTGATGGCTGAGAACATCTTCACCTGATACTCATACTCCTTGGTGGCGGAGCGAGTGGGCGACGATGCCAAATCCTGAAACGCCGCCTTCAGATTGGTGAACGGAATGCCACTGCCGCCCACTATGTCTTGAAGCAGGAATTTGGGCGTGATTACACGCACATACGACTTGATGTCTTGATAGAAGCGTGATTTGGGATAAGTCTCACGATTGATGTCGAGGTTGTGAGGAATGAAAAACCACATGTAGGCGGAGAAATCGTTGTCCTTCACCTTGCGTCGCGCCACAAAGCTCGTTTTGAACTCTATGGAGAACTTGTCGTGTATTCTCGTATTCACCTCAATCATAACGCCCAGAGTTTGTTTTTTATATCAAGTGAATTGACGGTTTATTTCCAACTTTTGTAAGGGTTTTTCATCAACATGGAGTTGAAATACCTGGTGTCGCCTGTCACTTCCTCGCCGAGCCATTCGGGCTTGGCGAACGCTTCGTGTTCGTCGGCAAGTTCGATTTCCGCCATCGTCAGCCCCTCGTTGTCGCCGTAAAACTCGTCAACCTCCCAGGTGTGAACACCGTCGGCAGCCTTAATCAGATAGCGCGTTTTGTCGATAATGCCAGGTTCGGCAAGCAGCAGCAGCTGTCGGGCATCTTCCACAGGAATTTCCTTTTCCCACTCGAAGCGCGACACACCGCTCTCGCTTGCAATTCCCTTCACGGTGATGTAACCCTTGTCGTCTTTTATGCGAATGCGCACCGTGCGCTCTGCCACAGAGCAGAGATAGCCCTGCGTGATATGCGTTGCCTTGTATGCTTCCGCCTTAAAATCGCCTTTTACAAGGAACTTTCGTTCTATTTCTTGTGCCATAGTAATGCAAACTTAAAGAAAAAAACGATACAAAGGTGGTTTTTTTATAGAATTTTATAGTAATTTTGAATTTATGGAATTACAACGCTTTTTAGTTGAGGGACGAATCGAAGCCGGGTGCGATGAGGCTGGTCGTGGACCGCTCGTGGGTCCGGTGACCGCCGCCGCGGTGATTTTGCCCCCCGATTTTCACAACGACATTATCAACGACAGCAAGCAGCTCACCGAGCGGAAGCGCAATCTGCTGCGCCCCGTGATTGAGGAGCAGGCGCTGGCGTGGGCTGTGGCGCATGTGTGGCCTGAGGAAATCGACCGCATCAACATTCTCAACGCCTCGATTTTGGCGATGCACCGTGCGCTCGACCAACTCAAGGTGCGCCCGGAGTTTGTTTTGGTCGATGGCAACAAGTTTAAGCCCTATGGCGACACGCCCTATCAGACCATCGTGAAGGGCGACGGAAAGATGATGAGCATTGCCGCCGCGTCGATTCTGGCGAAAACGCACCGCGATGAGTATATGCGCCGCATTGCCGAGGAATATCCGCAATATGGCTGGGATCACAACATGGGCTATCCCACCAAGGAGCATTATGCCGCCATCGAACGCTTCGGCATCACTCCCTACCATCGCAAAAGTTTCAATCTCGAACACAAACAACTCTCCCTTTTCGACTAATTTCAAAACGTGCGGAAATCGGTTTTTTTCCCATTTTGAAATATGCGGAAATCGGCATTTTTGCCATTTCAAAACGTGCGGAAATCGGCATTTACCTACCGTAGTTATTTGATTATATGATAATTAGCAATAAAACGTGAAACTGATATGAAAACGCTATATATTACCGACCTCGATGGCACGCTACTTGATGCCAATTCGCAAGTTTCTGCTGAGGCTGTTGAGGTGCTCAACCCGATGCTCGACGATGGGTTGCTGTTCACCGTTGCCACTGCGCGCACTCCTGCCACTGTGGTGCCGATGCTTAGCCAGCTGCACACCCGTTTGCCATTTATCGTGCTCAACGGTGCCGCCACATGGGATAGCCAAAAGGGCGATTACAGCCGTGTGAATGTGATTCCACAAGCCACGGTTGAGGCGGTGTGCGCCGTGTATCGCCGTCATGGGCTCAATCCGCTCATCTATCGCCGCCACGGCAGCATCATCCACGCTCATCACCAAGGCACGCTCTCGGCGCAAGAGCAACAGTTTGTGGACGAGCGCCAAGGGTTGGCACTGAAGAAGTTCATTCTCAATTCCCCCGACTATCTGCATAGCCCCGACGAGGCGATGCTCATTTTCTCGATGCAAGACTACGAGCGTCTGCGCCCCATCTACGAGGAAGTGACAGCCACAATCCAATGTTCGGCGGTGTTCTATCACGATATTTTCGACCCATCGGCTGGTTTGCTTGAAATCTATGCGCCCGGCGTGAGCAAGGCCGCTGCGGTGAAGCAGATGCAGGCAGAAGTGGGCGTGGAGCAAGTGGTGGTGTTTGGCGACAACCGCAACGACATACCCATGATGCAAGTTGCCACCCACAGCGTGGCGGTGGAGAACGCCTTCCCCGAAGTGAAAGCCGTGGCGTCTGAAGTCATCGCCCCCAACACCGCCAACGCCGTCCCCCTCTACATCCGCTCCCACAGAAGTTAGAGATTAGAAATTAAACTCAGAAGTTAAGAAATTAAGAAGTTAAAGAAGTTAAGACGGCACCTTCAGCTCTGACCACGATGGCATAAAAGGAACACCGATTAAATCCATTTAAATCCTATTAACCGAAAATAATAATTGGTGTAAATCGGGTTGTAATGGATTTAATTGGTGTTCTTTATTTCTTATTGTCTGAGTGCTCCGAGTGCTCACCCCCAAAAAAAATCCCCAAACATAAAATAGCCCAGCCTCTACGATTTTAGAGGCTGGGCTTATGGGTGAATTTTAACTTGCGTTAATCTTATTTTTTTGCCTTTTTCTGTTCTTCCAGATATTTTGCGATTGCGGCTGCCATTGATGGACATTCTGGTGAAGTGGTGATGTCGAGGCGTAAGCCCGAATTTTTCACTTCTTCAATGGTCTTGGTGCCCATACATGCTAAAAGCACGCCGTTCTTTTCCTGGTCGAAATCAGGGAAACTTTCAAGCAAGCTCTTTACGCCCGATGGGGTGAAAAGCGCTACGATATCATAGTCGAAAGGCGCATCTTTTGGGAATGGGTTGCTCACGGTGCGATACATCACAGCCTTGGTGTTGGTGAGGTTGTGTGCTTCGAGATTGAGTTTTGAGTCGTGAACATCTGCCACAGGATAGAGATATTTCTCGGTCTTGTGCTTTTCGATGAGCGGAATCAAACCATCGGCTTTACCGTTTTCGCTGAAGAAAATCTTGCGTTTGCGATACACGATATAGGTTTGGAGATAACGAGCCACCACTTCGCTGATGCAGAAATACTTCATGGTTTCTGGCACCTCAAAGCGGAGTTCTTTAGCCAAACGGAAATAATGGTCAATCGCTGTGAGCGCTGTGAATATCACGGCAGTATAGTCGCCAAGAGCAATTTTTTGCTGACGAAACTCCTTTCCTGAAAGACCTTCTACTTTGATGAATGGGCGGAAATCTACAGATACACCATAATCACTTTCAAGATTGTAATACGGAGATTTTTCACTTGATGGTTTCGGTTGCGAAACCAGAATTTTCTTTACCTTCACTCGTCTTAACTGTTTTTATGACTGTAATTGAGTGCAAATTGCCACCAAAAGCATCGCAAAGATGACCAAAGGAACAATTTCCACGCTGCAAAGGTACAAAATAAAATAGAGACTTTGTGAAAATTTGTTGAAAAAAATTCTTAATCCCTTAAAAACAAACACGATTCTGACCAGTGCGTAGAGCACGGCGGCAATGCTCAAAAGCAGTTCGATAGCGGCAGGAAACAGCAGTAGCAGCGCTGTGACGGGAAACAGGAGCAGCCCAAGCAGCGATTGCGACGCTTTGAAGCCACTGAGCCACAAGCGGCGGCTCACGGTGTCGCCAAACACATAGCCGAGGGTGGCGTAGAGTGCGTGTTGGCATAGGTGGAAACCAAGGCACATGGCGGTGAGCGCTCCCACGTTCAGCCCCACGTTCTCCAGCATACCATGCCAGAGCGATGGCACAAAATGCCCCACGGCATAGAACAGCAGTAAGCCCTCCATCACGCAGGTGTTGAATATCAAAGCCCACATCATGCGCACATCGCTCATGGTGTGGTTGTCGAAAGCGTTTTCACGGCGCCGCCGCACCGAAAACAGATTGTGGGCAAAGTTTTCAAGATACACATAGCCACGCTTGAAACTCACCACAATAAAAAACATGCTCATCAGCAACAGCGACATCGAGCCGGTGTCGTAGAGCGGACCACGGCTGTGGGTGACCGACGCAGTACCCTTAGGCGATTCCATCACTGGCAAATCAGCCAAGTGCGAAACCACCGAATCGTTGCCCTGCACCGCAGGAATGCCGTCGGGGTACAGTGGAGTGAACTGCGCCACGCTGTCGTGCGCCTGCTGTGTGGTGTCGGTTGCGTGCTGTATGCTGTCGTTAGTCTTCGCCATTCATTATGCTTCGCTTCTGAGCCACAGGCTCAACGCCCTCTTTCAGTTCTCTTTCAAGTTTGTCGAGCGCATCTTTCGGCGTGCGAGCCACCTTCCACAATCGGGTGTGGGAATGCTGCATAAAGCCCAGAGTGCCACATCGGTCAATCATTTCCACCAAAGGCTTGTAGAAGCCCACAGTGCTCAGCAGGATAATAGGTTTGTTGATGATGCCCAGTTGTCGCCAAGTGTAAATCTCCATCACCTCCTCCAGGGTGCCGCAGCCACCTGGAAGCACGATGAAAGCATCGGCAAGTTCCACCATCTTCTCTTTGCGCGTGTGCATATCGGGAGTGACAATCATTTCCGACAGGCGGTCGTATTCCCAACCGTTATCCACCATAAACTTCGGAATCACGCCAGTCACAAGGCCACCATTGTCGAGCACACCATCGCTCACGGCACGCATCAGCCCCGCACTGCCGGCACCGTTCACACAGTCCCAACCACGCTGAGCCATCAGCACGCCCAACTCGTATGCCGTTTCGGTGAAAGTGTTTTCAAGACGGTCGCTCGAAGCACCAAACACGCATATTTTACCCTTTTTTTCCATAATCACTGCAAAGATACAATAAAACACCCTATTAAAAAGCAAAAACCGTTGCATAAATCTGCAACGGCTCTCACACAATGTGGTCCCTGACGGGCTTGAACCGGCGACTCCCTGATTATGAGTCAGGTGCTCTAACCAACTGAGCTAAGGGACCGCTATTTCAGCACAGTGATGCCAAAAAGCACGGCAAAGTTAGCACATTTCTTTCAATTATTCAACACCCCCACCCACTTTTTTCCCCCACCCCCACATGTCACTCCCCACACGAGTCTACGGGCCAACAGGTCGAATTTTGGAAAACTTGATGATTTGAGAGCACCTCTTCCACCCTCTCGCTGACCTGTTGACTCGTTGACCTGTTGGCTTGTTGACTTTTTTGTGTCGTTTTTTGAAAAATTTGTAACTTTGCAGTTGCAATCTATGATATTAAGGCTTTTTTATGGAAAAATCTAATAACCGACTTCAAGAACTTGATTCCGCACCACTTGGCAAATTGCTGTGGAAATACAGTCTGCCTGCCGTTGTGGGCATTGTGGTGATGTCGATCTACAACATTATCGACCGCATCTTTATTGGTCAGGGTGTGGGTCCCGACGCTATCGCCGGTCTTGCCATCACGTTCCCTGTGATGAATGTGAGCGCTGCTTTCGGTGTGCTGATTGGTGCTGGTGCCAGCGCACGCACGTCCATTCTGCTGGGTATGCAAGCCAAGGATAAGGCTGAGCAGGTGTTGGGCAACAGCATTGTGATGACTTTGGTGTTTGGCACTATCTACATTGCTCTGTTTGGCATGTTTATGGACCCTGTGCTCCGTCTGTTTGGCGCGAGCGACACTTCGCTGCCATACGCACATGATTTTATGCTTTTCATTCTGCCGGGCTTGATTTTCAACAACATCACTTTCTCGTTCAACAATGTGATGCGTGCATCGGGCTACCCCACAAAGGCGATGTTCACCATGTTTATAGGTGCCGGGCTCAACGTGATTCTTGCGCCTATCTTCATCTTTGTGCTGAAATTGGGCATCAAGGGTGCGGCTATCGCCACCGACATTTCGATGGGTGTGTCGATGCTCTTTGTGCTGGCTCACTTTTTCAATAAAAACACTGAAATCCACTTCAAAAGTGGCATCTACAAACTTCGTAAAGACATTTTGATGCCTATCTTCGCAATCGGTGCGGCGCCATGTATTGTGAATTCGGCGGGTTGCGTAATTAATGCCGTAATCAACAACACCGTTTATAAATACGGTGGCGATACTTCTGTGGCTGCTATTGGCATCTTCACCGCCGTCACTGGTTTGGTGATTACCTTTGTGGTGGGCGTAGGTATGGGTATGCAGCCTATTGTGGGCTTTAACTATGGTGCCAAACGCTTCGACCGCTTGATGCGCACCTTCTGGATAGCAGCAGGCGTATGCACAGTGGTCACCACCATGGGGTGCCTCGCTTGCCAATTCTTCCCCGAAGCCATCTCGCGCTTGTTCACCAACGATGCCACCCTCATCGCCGCCAGTTCCAAGACGCTGCGCCTTGCCACCGCCATGTTCTGGGTGGCTGGTTTCCAAATGATCACCACCAACTTCTTCCAGTCGGTGGGTGAAGCAGGCAAATCCATCTTTATGAGCCTCACGCGCCAAGTGCTGTTTATCATTCCATTCCTTTTGATTCTTCCTCACTTCTGGCACATCGACGGTGTGTGGCTGGCATTCCCATTCGCCGATGCCTGCTCCATCACCGCCGCCATCCTTCTCATGGCATGGGAAGTGAAAAAAATCAAGAAAATACAGCAGAGAGGGTAGAAGACAGAGGTTAGAAGTTAAGGAGTTAAGAAGTTAAGACGATAGCTTTGGTAGCTTCAATTGTTAGGAGTGATCTTATAAAAGAAAGCCCTATTTTATGGGGCTAATTAGTATATCATTACCATAATTTTGTATATCTTTGCTTTTAGCTAAAAGTAAAGATAATGGATAAAATTAGCACGCAATATAACCAAGCCGTACAACTCATAAAGTCGGCAATTCTTCAAAACCAATTAGAGGCAGCAAAAGTTGTTAACCAGCAAATGCTTGCCCTTTATTATGGTGTAGGAAAGTATGTTTCTGATAACACACGTAGAGGTGTGTGGGGAACGGGTGCCATTGCAACCATCAGCGAGCAACTCAGAAGGGAATTGCCTGGTTTGCGTGGATTTTCTCCTACAAGTATAAAGAAGATGCGCCAATTTTATGAGCAATGGTGTGAACTTATAAATCGCCCGCCAATGGCGGACGATTTACAACAAACTGATAATGATATGGTTTTGCCATCAAAGGAACTGTTGATGGTAAATCGCCAGCCGATGGCGGGCGATTTGGATTGGCATGACTTCTTTGCACTAAGCTTCTCTCATCACGATGAAATACTATCTAAAACAAGCACAATAGAAGAGCGGGTATTCTATATTCATCAAGCAGCCACACTACATTGGGATAAATACACCCTGCGAGACAACTTAAAAGCAGACTTATATCATCATCAGTCTAAAATGCCAAGTAATTTTGCCAAGACGATGCCAACTACCCAACATGCACTAAAAGCCATATCAATGTTTAAGGATGATTATCTGCTTGATTTTATTAATATAGAGGAGCTTGGCGAGCGTAATCTGCAAGATATTGACGAGAGAGTTATAGAAAACTCTATCGTAGCGAACGTAAAGAACTTTATCCTCACATTCGGTAAGGATTTTACGTTTATAGGCAATCAAGTGCATATCGGCAAGTTTGGGCATGATCATTGGGTTGATTTGTTGTTCTTTAATCGTGAACTGCAATGCCTTGTAGTATTTGAATTAAAGAAAGGAGCATTTAAACCCGCTTATCTTGGGCAACTTTCAGCCTATATCCGTATGCTCAACGATGACGAACGCAAACCACATGAAAATCCCACAATAGGTGTGGTCCTTTGTCGTGACGCAGACAAAACATACGTTGAATATCTACTCCAAGACTACACCCAGCCAATGGGTGTGGCCACATACAATGTAATGCCCGATAAATTGAAAAATATTCTTCCACCAGAAGAAGACTTTAAAAAGCTTCTTGATGAAGAATAATTCTCCACACTATAAAATATGGCGCTTTAACCCAAATCGGTCATTAGGCCGTGTAAGGATTTTATAGATTACTTCTTGCGGTCTTTCGGCTTTTATAAGATGCCTTTCGCTTGTTTTTAATTCGTAATAGCTCGCTATCACTCATTAAAAGACAAGCAAAATCCATTCTTCTAAAACTCCGAAATACCACAAGCCCTAATGACCGATTGGGGTTTAAAGAAGTCTATAACGGCAAATCACACCCTATTTAACCTTATTTAAAATGGGTGCTAATAGGATTATAATGGATTAAATCGGCTTTATCTGTAATAATCATACTTGCAGATGAAAAAGAAAAATATTAACTTTGCACCGCTCAATAAGAGCGGATTCGGGGTGTAGCGCAGTTGGTTAGCGCGCCACGTTCGGGACGTGGAGGTCGGAAGTTCGAATCCTCTCACCCCGACCAACAAAACAGCGAAAGGGCTGTGTCGCAGCAATTCAAGCGACACAGCCCCGATTTTTTCCCCCACTCTACCCCATTTTTGGCATCATACCCCCGAATTTACATTAAAAATAAAAAGATATTCACTAACTTTGCCTATATGAAGAAGAAAAGTATGCTTGACCTTGGGCGTATCACCGCCGAGGAGTTTAAGAGCGTGGATAAGATACCTGTGGCTGTGGTGCTCGATGATGTGCGCAGCGAAATGAATATTGGCAGTGTGTTTCGCACCGCCGATGCCTTCGTTATCAACCATATAGCGCTGTGCGGCATTACCGCCACCCCACCATCTGCCGAGATTCACAAAACGGCACTTGGCGCGGAAGACAGTGTGGACTGGGCGCACTACCCCACAGTGATGCAAGCTATTGAGCATCTGCGTGGCGAGGGCTACAAGATTTGCACCATTGAGCAGGTGCACGGCAGCATCAGCCTTCAGGAGTTTGACGCTAAGCCGGGCGAAAAATACGCTATCATTTTCGGCAACGAGGTGAAGGGTGTGAGCCAAGAGGCGGTAGATGCCAGCGACTGCTGCATCGAGATTCCGCAATGCGGCACCAAACACAGCCTCAACATCGCCAACACCGCCGCCATAGTCATGTGGCATTTTTTCCAGCAATTCAAATTGTGAACACTACTATAGTAGTATATAAAATTTAAGAATACAATGATTACTATTTCTGACCAAACATACTCTCAATGGATAAATCAATTGAGTAGCCGATACCGAAAAAGTCAAATTAAGGCAGCTATCAAGGTAAACCGTGAAATGTTGATTTTTTATTGGAGCCTTGGAAGAGATATTGTGAATATGAAAGCAGAGCAACAATGGGGAACAAAATTTTTGCAAAACCTTAGCAAAGACCTCAAATGTGCGATGCCTGACGCAACTTGTTTTTCTGAAACAAATCTTAAATACATGAAATATTTTTATGAAATGTATGAGGATTTTTGTCCCCAACTTGAGGACAATTCTAATGAAAAACGTCCCCAAGCTGGGGACAAATTGAAAATTGATATATTTTCTTTGCCATGGGGGCATCATAAATTATTAATTGATAAATTAAAAAATAATACCGATGCAGCCTTTTTTTATATTCGTAAAACATTAGAAAATGGGTGGAGTCGTGATGTGTTATTAAATTATTTATCCACTGATTTATACAAACGTGAAGGAAAAGCTCTTTCGAATTTCAACAGCACGCTTCCTTTAGAAACAAGCGATTTAGCACAAGAATTAACACGTGACCCATATAGTTTTGCATTCACAGGACTAACTGGAACTTTTAATGAAAAAGTCTTAAAAGAAGCTTTGTTAAACAATATCACTCAGTTTCTTTTAGAACTTGGTACTGGATTTGCATATATTGGGAAAGAATACAAATTACAAATTGATGTAAAAGAGAAATATATAGATTTGCTCTTTTATAATCTTAACTTATCATGCTATGTTGTTGTAGAGGTTAAAATTGGAGAATTTGATTTTCAAGATATAGGTCAATTACAAGGTTACGTTGTTGCGGTTAACCATCTCTTACGCAAAGAAGAACGGGATAATCCAACTATTGGTATTATTATTTGTAAATCAAAAAACAATACTCTTGCACAATACGCTCTTGAAGGTAGTAACTTACCTATTGCCATTTCTGAATACGATCTCCAACGCCTTTATCCAACTGAAGTGGAGGGTACAATTCCAACTATAGCACAAATTGAAGATGCAATAAATAAAAGTCTAAATAAAGACAAACCATAATATAGTGATGTGGCATTTTTTCCAGCAATTCAAATTGTGAAAGCAAAAAAAATGCTTTTGAAGGTCGGTTTTGGGAAAATTTTGCGCCAATTTTGATTATCTTTGTGTGTGGCTATGAATCTACGGAATGTATATGACTCGCGACGAATATGGAAACTGGCTCTGATTGCGGTTTCCCTGATTCTTGTGGCTGGATTTATCTGGATTTCTAACAATCTGGTGAAAGACCTCGCCAAGCAGGAACGCGACCGTATGGAGATTTGGGCCGATGCCACTAAGGAACTGGCGTCGATGAGCAACGAGCCCGCCACCGACGAGCAGGGAAATTTGTTGATGCCCACCGACATCAATTTTCTGTTCAGCATCATTGAGCGCAACCACAATATTCCGGTGCTGCTGGTCGACGACAACGACCAGATTTTGCAATACCGCAACTTCAATCTGCCAGAACCCATCGACAGCCTCAACCCGATGGTTCTGTCGGATGCCAACGAACAATATCTACAAAAACGATTGGTGAAACTGAAAAAATCACCAAACAAAATCGACATAAAAATCGACAAAACCACCACGCAGCACCTCTATTACGAAGATAGCGACGTGCTTCGCCGCCTTGCCTACTATCCCTACATTCAGTTGGGTGTGCTGCTGCTTTTCCTTGCCATTGCCTACTTCGCCCTTATCAGCGTGAAGAAGGCGGAGCAAAACAAGGTGTGGGTGGGTCTGTCGAAGGAAACGGCGCACCAACTCGGCACCCCTATCTCGTCGCTGATGGCATGGACTCAACTGCTCGAATCAATGGGCGTGGACAAGAATATGGTGGCTGACATGGATAAAGATGTGAACCGCCTGTCGAAAATCGCCGACCGCTTCTCGAAAATAGGTTCTATGCCCGACAAGGAATTGGAGTTTATCAACGAGGCGGTGGAAACTTCGCTCGAATATATGAGCAAGCGCATTCCCAAACGCGTGCAGCTCACTCTGCACCTGAAAAACGAGGAAAACTGTGGCGTGATGCTCTGCCAGTCGCTGTTTGAATGGGTGATGGAAAACCTCACTAAAAATGCCGTAGATGCCATGGGCGGTGAGGGTAAAATCGACATCACCGTGAAAAGCCGTGGTCAGCAGAATGTCACCATCTTGGTGAGCGACACCGGCAAGGGTATTCCTCGCAAGAATTTCAAGACGGTGTTTAATCCAGGCTACACCACCAAAAAGCGAGGCTGGGGACTTGGCCTCACCTTGGTGAAGCGCATCATTGAAGAATATCACGACGGCAAGATTTTCGTAAAGGAATCGGAATTGGGTAAAGGCACCACTTTCTGCATCGAGATTCCTATCGTGAATGGTAATAATTAATCATCTATCACAAGTATATAATATGAACTCTATCACTTTTCTCGGCACTGGCAATGCGATGTGCACACGCTGCTACAATACCTGCTTCTATCTCCGTTCCGAAGCTGGGGGAATACTTGTAGATGCCGGCGGCGGCAATGGAATTTTCCGCCAACTCTATAAAGCACATATCTCATACGAGGAAATTCGCCATATTTTCGTCACACACGTTCACACCGACCATATCTTTGGCGTGGTGTGGCTCATACGCAAAATTTCGCCGCTCATTCATAAGGGAAAGCACCCCGGCAAACTGATGATTTACTGCAATAGCGAGGTACGCCATGCCCTCACCACCATTTGCCAACTGCTCATTCCCCGAAAAATTCAGCGTGCCATAGGCGACAGCATCATTCTGAAGGAAATCACCGACGGCGAGGAAATCATGGTCGACGACATGAAAATGACCTGCTTCGACCTGGGTTCGGAAAAGGCTTCGCAATTCGGATTTGAAATGCTCATGCCCGACGGACAGCGTGTGGTGTGCCTGGGCGACGAGCCCTACTATCCACGCAACGAGAAATATGTGCGAGGCTGCGACTGGCTGCTCTGCGAGGCTTTCTGCCTCTACAAAGACCGTGAGCAATTCCGCCCCTACGACAAGCACCACAGCACCGCCCTCGATGCCGGCAAGCAAGCCGAAGTGCTCGGCGTGAAAAACTTGGTGCTCTACCACACCGAAGACACCAGCCTCGCCACACGCAAAGCAGCCTACACCGCCGAGGCCAACATCCACTTCCACGGCAACGCCTACTGCCCCACCGACCACGAAACCCTCCCCCTCACAAAATAATCCCCCTATATCAAAGATTTATCACCAAGCAATATTCAACTGCTTTAGCATGAACGAAATGAGTGAACGAAATAATATTGTGCTGAGCCATCCTGATGAATTGATGGAATTTTTATGGGTTAAACCAAAAATTTCAGGTATCAATGTGGATATATTTGTAGACGATAGCAAGTCTTACCAAAGAAACAACCGCCCATTGCTGCTATTTGCGAGAAATGGATATGACAAATCAGTTGACGAGTTTATCCCATTCTCTATCTCCGAACATCCGTCTGTTCTTAATGATGAAATGGAATTTAATATATCATATGATGATATATTTCTTATTCAGGATTTTATACAGGTTAATTGTCAACTCATTTCCAATCTTGCTGACTACACAATAAGTCAAAGAGAGTTTTTTAACAATGTAGTAAAGGTGTAAACTCCTTTTTCTTTTTAAGGATTTCTCAATTAAAATTTAGTGAGGAATATGTATTTTTAACAATTTGTATAGGAAAATTCCATAAACCCAAACCACACAATAATTTGGGAAATGATATACAAGTTGTCCCTGTGATTATTTAGTAATGATTGAATAAATCCCGTAGGGATTTGATGTGCGTAGGCAGGTATGCAGCGAAGGTTATGCGAAATGAGCGAAGCGAAATGGAGTATAACCGAAGCGAAATGCCTGCAAATGTCGCATAACAATATGCATCCCAGCGGGATGCGATTTCGCATTCAATGGGCAATTTGATGTTGTCGCATTCCGCTGGAATGCATAATACTGACAAATCTATTGCAGGCATTTCGAAAAGACTCCATTTCGCTTCGCTCCATTACATCTTTTCTGCATACCTGCCTACACACATCAAATTCCTAACGGAATTTCGTTGCATCTTCTTCAGGACAACTTGTATATCATTTCCAAAATTTGAAGTCACAAGCATCGGAGATGCCACATCATGCTATATAGCAGTTAAAACAATAAAAGGCAGCACCATCATATTGGCACTGCCTTATTATTTTTATCAGAGGGTTTGATTTTTCGTTTTATCCTACTTTTACGCCGGGCTTTACTTCGCCTTGGGGACCGATGACCACGAGGCGGCCGTCGGCATCTTCTGCGCTGAGAATCATGCCTTGGCTTTCGATGCCCTTGAGTTTGCGTGGTGGGAAGTTGGCGATGAAGCACACTTCCTTGCCAATCAAGTCGGCTGGCTCGTAGAATTTGGCGATACCGCTCACGATAGTGCGGCCACCCATGCCGTCGTCAATCTTAAATTGAAGCAACTTGTCGGCCTTCTTCACCTTTGAGCATTCCAGCACCTTACCCACACGAATGTCGAGTTTCATGAAATCGTCGAACGTACATTCCTTTGCCACTGGTTCGGGTTTGAAGTTGGCGATAATGTTCTCTTGCTTGATGCGAGCGAGTTTGTCGAGTTGTGCTTGAATCACGCTATCTTCAATCTTCTCAAAGAGCAGCACAGGCTTTTCAATCTTGGCACCGTCGGCAAGAATGTCGAGTTGTCCGAGTTTGTTCCAATCCACCTCAGCCATACCGAGCATAGCGCGGAGTTTTTCGGCAGTGAATGGAAGGAATGGTTCGAAAGCGATAGCCAAGTTGGCGCAAATCTGGAGCGATACGTTCATGATGGTTTCCACACGCTTCATATCGGTCTTAGCGAGTTTCCAAGGCTCGGTGTCGGCAAGATACTTGTTACCGATGCGCGCCAAGTTCATAGCGTCTTTAAGCGCTTCACGGAAGTGGAACTGCTCGATGTTGTTGCTCAGTGTTTCCTTCACGCCCTTAAATTCGGCGATGGTGGCACGGTCGTAGTCGGTGAGTTCGCCAGCGGCAGGGATTACACCGTCGAAGTATTTATGGGTGAGCACCACGGCACGGTTCACGAAGTTGCCAAAGATAGCCACAAGTTCATTGTTGTTGCAAGCCTGATAGTCGCGCCAAGTGAAGTCGTTGTCCTTGGTTTCGGGAGCATTGGCGGTAAGCACGTAGCGAAGCAAGTCTTGCTTGCCGGGGAACTCGTCGAGGTATTCGTTTAGCCAGATTGCCCAGTTGCGACTGGTGGAAATCTTTTCACCCTCAAGATTGAGGAACTCATTAGATGGCACATTGTCGGGCAGGATATAGCCACCGTGAGCCTTCAGCATGGTGGGGAACACGATGCAGTGGAACACAATGTTGTCCTTGCCGATGAAGTGAATCAGGCGAGTGCTGTCGTCCTTCCACCAAGTTTCCCAGTTGCCATATTCAGGGTGAGCATCGCACAGTTCCTTAGTGTTGCTGATGTAGCCGATAGGAGCGTCGAACCACACATAAAGCACCTTGCCCTCTGCACCTTCCACAGGCACAGGAATACCCCAGTTCAAGTCGCGTGTCACGGCACGTGGGCGCAAGTCGGCATCAAGCCACGATTTGCACTGGCCATACACATTGGGGCGCCATTCCTTATGCTCTTTCAAAATCCATTCTTCGAGCCATGGCTGATACTCGTTGAGAGGCAAATACCAGTGAGTGGTTTTGCGCTTCACCAGCGGATTGCCATTGATGGCGTTTACTGGGTTAATCAATTCGTCGGGCGAAAGTGTAGATCCGCACTTCTCGCATTGGTCGCCATTGGCGTCGGCAGCGTGGCACACAGGACATTCACCCTTAATATTACGGTCGGTGAGGAACTCTTGCGTGGCCTCATCGTAGAATTGTTCGCTTTCTTGCTGAATAAACTTGCCGTGGTCGTTCAAATACTTGAAGAAATCACTGGCAAACTGGTGGTGGATTTTTGAAGTGGTGCGAGAATACACGTCAAACGAGATACCGAAGCGCTCGAAACTCGTTTTAATCAGATTGTGGTAACGGTCCACAATATCTTGCACCGAGCAACCCTCCTTACGGGCGCGGATAGTGACAGGCACACCATGCTCATCGCTACCACCCACAAAAAGCACATTTTCACCTTGCAGACGCTTGTAGCGCACATAGATGTCGGCTGGCACATACACACCTGCCAAGTGACCGATATGCACTGGACCATTGGCATAAGGCAGCGCAGCAGTCACAAGCGTGCGTTTAAAATCTTTTTTTTCCATATATGATTCAGGTAATTATTATTGAATTTTCAGTTCACAGCCCCACACCGCTTGGCACAGAGCCGACTGCAAAGTTACGAATTTTATCGCTAACTATTTGCATTCCACCCCCAAAACCATCACTTTTCCCCCACTATTCCTTTACTATTCCCTCACTATTCCCTCACTGCAACTATTCACCCACCTTATATAATAATTATTCTTCGCCCCATTGCTGCTGCAACCATTTCACTTTGGCTTTGAATTATGTTAAAGTGTGTATTTTATATTTGAATTGACAAAAAAAATAGTAGATTTGCAACCTAAGTTTATAACTACCATGTTTAGTGTAAAAGAAATATCAGAGTATATCGTGGCGCTCATTGCTGCTTTTGCCAAACACTATTCCATAACCGAGGCAGAGGCTTATAGTTATCTTAATCGCTATGGAGCCATTAAGGTGGCTCACGATTTCTACGACGTGATGCATACTCAAACATTCGATGATATGGTACAAAGCATGGCTTCATACTGCTCTCGGAAAGGAGGCACACTATGATTTATCTATATCACGGCTCAAATGTAAAAATTGAAACAATTGACTTAAAGAAATCTCGACCAAATAAGGATTTTGGTCGTGGATTTTACCTTTCAGCAGACCGTGAGCAAGCATGGCGAATGGGTGAATTTAAGGCATTAACAGAGGGTGGAAAACCCGTAATGAACACCTACACATTTGATGAAACAATTCTTGATTTCGGAGAATTACGTGTTAAAAAATTTGATGCCTATACTCGTGAATGGGCAGATTTTATTTTTCTAAATAGAAACAATAAACTGTCAGAACCAGCACATGATTTTGACATCGTTTACGGTCCAATAGCCAACGATCGTGTAGGAGTGCAAATAGGAAAATATGAGGCTGGCGACATTACTCTCTACCAATTTCTAAACAATTTAAAATATATGAAAGGTGTAACGTTCCAATATTACTTTGGAACAGAACGTGCTATTTCAAAACTAAAGAAACTATGACATCTATCAACGTTACACCACAAGAATTCAAATATTTGAAAGAGCAACTTACAGCTCGCATGATTCAAATATTGACTGAAGAAAAAGGCTATTCATTAGAAGAAGCTTTTGAGCGTGTATATACATCACCAATATATGAAAAACTAAGTGATGCACGTACCGGTCTATTTTTCCAATCTCCAAGATATGTATTATCTTACTTAGGATAAAAGTAATCTATCAACATAATGTTATGGCGAAAACCTCCACGAGATTTTCGCCATTTGTTTTTCGGTGCTTTCGCCGAAGGTATATATTCCACGTTTATTTCATTATTAGGGTGTTGGTGGTCATGCGGTGCATGTATTGCTGGATGAGGGATTTTAGTTCATTTTCAAGTTGGGATTGGATAGGGAGTTTGCCTGCGAGGTTTTGCTTGAGTAGCGGGTCGGTTTTGAAGCGGTAGAGCGCTTTGGTTTTCTGACCGTCGAACTGGAGCAGGTAATCGCCCTTGAAGTATTGATACACACCGTTGTTGTAGTTGAACGCCCAAGTTTGTGCGGCTGGAGTGTGGAGCAAGTCGCAACCGAATGCTATGTATGGCTTATCGTAGCCCAATATGCCCATGAGTGTGGGCAGCACATCGATTTGCTGCGCTATCACGCCTTGCTTCATGCCGGTTTCCAATGAGCCGCCGGGCGTGTAGAAGATGATAGGTATGCTGTATAATCCCTGGTCGGTCTTGTAGTAGGGGTGGGTGTTTTGGTTGGTGTGGTCGGCCACGAGCACAAACACCGTATTCTTATACCACGGCTGCTTGCTTGCCGCCTCGAAGAATTTACGCAACGCCATATCGGTGTAGCGCACGCACTTGTGGATAGGCTGTCCGCCCTCGTCCTTGAAGGTGGCGGCATACTGCTCCGGCACCTTGAAGGGGTGGTGCGACGATGCCGTGAACACCGACGCCACAAAAGGCTGCTTGAAGCCGTTCACCATTCTCACCACATGTTGCAGATAGGGTTCGTCCCACACTGCCCACATGCCATCGAAGTCGGCATCGCCACCGCCTTTGGGGTCGGCATTGTATTCAGTGCGACCGAAGTATTTATCGTAGCCTGTGGCGCGCGCAAACGCCTCAAAGCCCATCGAACCGTTTTGCGCGCCGTGGAAAAATGCGCTGTAATAGCCCTTGTCGTGGAGCATACCGGCAAGGCCTGTGAGGTCGTTCATCGACGCTGGCGTGAGGAAAAACGGCTCCACCATCATCGGAATGCTCGACAGCGTGGAGGGCATGGCGTCGATACTCTTGCGGCCATTGGCAAAGGTGTATTCAAACGTGAGGCTATGGGTGAGCAAGGAATCAACGAACGGAGTGTAGCCACGGTATTTTCCACCGTCCAAATCACGGTTCAAACTGCCTATATACTCACGCCCAAAACTCTCCACAATCAGCACCACCACATTTTTCTTGTTCATCACCGTGCCTGGGGCGGGCTGATGGATTGGGGAGTAGTAAGAGAGCATCTGCTTTTCGTCGGTGAAATATTTCGGTTCCTCAAACACATTCTTACCGATGGTGCGAATGAGCGAGAAAGGCGTGTTGAGCACAATGGCAGCCTCGGTGGGGTGATTCACATACTGGTTGGCGTTGCTCACCGTGATGGGGCGAACGGAGTGTGCCAAACCGCCACGCATACCACCAATAATGCAAGGCACCATTAGCAATATCGATACCAGTGTGGCAAGGCTGTAGCGCCACCAACAAATGGTGTGTCGCTTCAAATTGTGAGAGAGATAAAGTCGCCAAAGGGCATAAATAAGCACCACGCCTATCAGCAGAAGATACCAATGGCGAATCAGTTCGGTGCCGAAGATGCCGGCAAGGTTGCCCTCGTGGCTAAACTCGCTGAACACGGTGCTGGTGGTGCGGCGCGAGGTGTATTGGAAATACACGCAGTCGCAAAGGTTCATCACCACGGCAAGGGAATTAACCACCACAAACAGCCATTTGCACACCTTGCGATAGGTGGGTGTCTCCTTTAAATGGAGCGGAAACAGCACCATCACTATCCACAGCACATTGGTGTACATGATGGCGGAGGAATCGAACAGGAAACCACCCCGCAGCATCTCCATCAAGTGGCCAGCGGTGAGATTGTCGGAAAAACTGCTGTAATTCGTGAGCAAAAATACGATTCGGCAAACGAAATACACCACATAAGCCAACACCAAATTACACACCACCGTCAGCAATGGCGCAAAACTATTATAGGTCAAAAACCTCTTAATCTTATCAACCATCTTCTTCACATTTTTACCCCACAAATTTAACCAAATCCCCCCAATCAACAAAACAACACCCCAAAAACAAAACTATTCCACCCCACATCCCCCACATTTTTCCACCTATTTTCGCATCATTCCCCCACATTTTTCCACCATTCCCCCACAAGCATCATTAATAAAAAGAAGTAAAATTATTGCCTAACTCCATAATTTCCATAGTAAAAAATACGATTGTAATCGTAAAATTAACGGTAAATTTTGGATTATAATCGTATTTTTTACGGTTGTATGTATAAAACTACAATTTTATAGCGTAGGAATATGATTTTGGAATGCTTTTACTCAATTTGGGTTAAAAGCACCTGATAAATTGGTTATTGCGATTGAAACATGCCAAAGGCATGTCCCTACGTTACGGCGTATTCCTTATTTGTAGAGGAATTCTACGAGTTTTTTTACGGCTCGGCCGCGGTGGCTGATGGCGTTTTTTTCGTCGGCGGTCATTTGGGCGAAGGTGCGGCCGTCGGCTTCGTCGGGTTGGAAAATTGGGTCGTAGCCAAATCCGCTGTCGCCATGCTTTTCGGTGAGGATATGTCCTTCCACACGGCCATCGAAAATGTGGAGTTCGCCATTCAAAATCAGTGCCACGGCAGTGCGGAAACGCGCTGTGCGTTTCTCCATCGGCACGCCTTGCATTTTATCAAGCACTTTACGCATATTTGCTTCACTATCGTGTCCGGCACCAGCATATCGGGCACTATACACGCCTGGTTCACCGCCCAGCGCATCAATTTCAAGACAGGTGTCGTCGCTGAAGCAGTCGTAGCCGTAGTTATCTTTTATGAAGCGAGCCTTTTGCTCAGCGTTGCCTTCAATGGTGGGGCAAGTTTCGGGAATATCGTCGTGGCAATCAATGTCGTTCAAACTCAAGATTGTGAATTTCTCACCCACAATCTCCCTCAATTCCTGCAACTTATGCGCATTATTAGTGGCAAATACTATCTTATTCATTTCCCTTTCAAATTAATTATATATCAAAAGTACTAAAAACCAGCCACATACCAAACTTTTTAGTCAAAAATTTACGCTGTTAGATATACACAAATTCGCTGTTATCAAAAGCAGAAGAGCGTAAAAACATCACAAAATAAATAGGCATATAAATCACATTACCATTATTATAAACTTTTGCCTCATTACTAAATACAATGCCGTTGGTAATTTTATATTCATCCACTTTCAATAGATTGTTTAAAGCCGTGTGAATATAATAATCTTTACCTGACTTTACTTCAATGGGGAGAACCGACAGCAAATCAACGCTATCAATCAAAAAATCAACCTCCCCATTTTTTTTATTATCATAGTAATATAATTTAAATCCGTGAGCCTTTAATTCCTGTGCCACTACATTTTCATAAACCGATCCTAAATTCACACCACACTTATCATTCATTATGGGCTGAACATCGTTGTGATAAAGAATGCCAGTGAGTAAACCTATATCACTCATATATAATTTGAGTAAATTTTTACCACTATTTTCCACCAAAGGATATGATGGCTTGCTTATGGCTTGAACCTCTAAAGTGATGCCTGAAGAAATCAAATATTCAAACTCATCTTGGTAGTCAGCCATTCGTTTGCCCTTTTTAAGTTCAATGTCTTTAGCCACAATTCTTTTTTTCACCTTCTCCAAATTTGAAGGCACCATATCATAAATGCGTTGAATTTTTAGTTTTCTAAGCGATTCACTTTCATATTTGGCTGCATCATTCTTGTAAAGCAAATTGATGTCACGATGTATATTTCGCACACTCACCATATTATGTTCACTCAAATATGTGTTTACAGCACTTGGCATTCCTCCCACAAGTAAATACTTGCGAAAATAGTCCATAACTTTCATGTGCAAGGATTCATTTAAAGCCTCTTTAGCCTCAAATTTTCTCCTCATTTCATTTATCAAGAGTTCTCCCACACCATTTGCTATCAAAAATTCCTCAAAATCTAACGGATACATTGAAAGTAACTCAATGCTACCAATAGGAATGCTTTGGGTGGTTTTAAGTGCAATTCCTAATTGTGAACCACTTGCAATGTAGGTGAAGCGTCCGTCTTCCACCAAAAATTTTGCTAAAGTGAGCAAGTGACTGTATGCTTGAATTTCATCTATAAAAACTAATGTTTTTTCACTATCTTTCATTTTAGCCCCAGCAATAGTGCTTAATGCAATCATAAAATCTTCCACAGTACGAGCATTCTCAAACAAGCGATTGCTTTGTTTATCCACCTCCATATTCACCTCAATAAAGTTGGAATACAACCTCATTCCCACCTCACGAATGATATAGGACTTTCCTACTTGTCGTGCACCACTCACAACAAGCATTCGCTTTTTTCCTGATTTGAGAAAACTCTCAATTTTTGAAGCAATTTTTCTATAAAGCATAGTTATTTGGTTTTTAATACTTTAAATACATTAAAACACACTTTTCCTATAAAAATAGATATGCAAAAATACACTTTTCCTATAAAATAAGCAAGTAAAAAACACACTTTTCCTATAAAAATAGGTATTCAAAAATACACTTTTCCTATAGATTATGGATTTATTGCTTGAAAAATTTATTATAATTGATGCTATAGCATTTGGTGAAATATGGCATTTTATAAAAGCAAATAAAAGCAAAAGCCCGGCCTTTTGGGGGGCTGGGCTTTTGGGGGATTATGGGGAGTGGTGGATTATACCACTACGTTTACTATTTTGTTTGGCACTACGATTACCTTCTTTGGAGTTTTGCCTGCAATCCACTTTTCGGCGGCTTTGTCGGTGAGGGCGAGGCGTTCCACTTCGGCTTTGTCGGTGCCTACTGCCACTTCAATGTTGAAGCGTGGCTTGCCGTTGAACATTACGGTATATTTCACGTTGCTTTCTTTGAGGTATTCCTCATTGAAGGCTGGCCATTGCGCATCACACACTGTGCCTTCATGACCGAGCACGTGCCACAGTTCTTCGCAGATGTGTGGAGCGAATGGAGCGAGCACCACAATCAGGTCGTTGAAGATGGCTTTGCTCACGCACTTTTGTGAGTAGAGTTCGTTGGCGCAAATCATGAATGCAGCCACCGAAGTGTTGTAACTGAGCACTTCCACATCGGCAGTCACCTTCTTGATGAGTTTGTGGAGCGACTTGAGGTTGTCGGCTGTTGGTTTCTCGTCGGTCAAGCGCACTGCATCGCCATCAAACACCATATTCCACAATTTCTTCAAGAAACGGTTCACACCGTCGATGCCGTTGGTGTCCCAAGGCTTGCTGGCTTCAACCGGACCGAGGAACATTTCATAGAGGCGAAGTGTGTCGGCACCGTAGCGCTCTACAATCACATCAGGGTTCACCACGTTGAACATCGACTTCGACATCTTCTCAATAGCCCAACCGCAAATATATTTACCCTTTTCAAGAATAAATTCGGCATTTTCAAATTCTGGTCGCCATGCGCGGAATTTGTCGATGTCGAGCACATCGTTGCTCACGATGTTCACATCCACGTGAATAGGCGTAACATCGTATTCATCTTTCAAATTCAGGCTCACGAAAGTGTTGGTGTCTTTGATACGGTACACAAAGTTGCTGCGACCTTGAATCATACCTTGGTTGAAAAGTTTCTTGTATGGTTCTGGTTCGCACACATAGCCGTAGTCGTAGAGGAACTTGTTCCAGAAGCGGCTGTATATCAAGTGACCTGTAGCGTGTTCGGTACCGCCCACATAAAGGTCGACCTGACGCCAATACTCGTTGGCTTCCTTGCCCACCAGCGCATCATCGTTGTGTGGATCCATATAGCGCAAATAGTAAGCGCTCGAACCAGCGAAACCAGGCATAGTGCAGAGTTCCAATGGCTGACCGTTGGAAGCCACCCAGTTTTTTGCGCGTCCCAATGGAGGCTCACCGCTTTCGGTTGGCAAGAATTTGTCCACTTCAGGGAGTTGCAATGGCAGTTCGCTCTCGTCGATGGTTTGTGGCTGACCGTCGGCATCGTAATACACTGGAAATGGTTCGCCCCAATAGCGCTGACGACTGAAGATAGCGTCGCGAAGGCGATAGTTCACCTTCACCTTGCCAATGCCTTCTTCCTCGATAAACTTTTTAGTCTTGGCGATGGCTTCCTTCACTTGCAGACCGTTGAGTTGGAGTTTTTCGTTATTTGAATTGATAACGATGCCTTCCTTAGCGTCGAAACTTTCCTCGCTCACATCAGCACCCTCAATCAGTGGAATGATGTCGAGGCCGAAATGCTTGGCAAAGGCATAGTCGCGGCTGTCGTGCGCAGGCACAGCCATAATGGCACCGGTGCCATAGCCGGCAAGCACATAGTCGCTAATGTAGATAGGAATATTTTTACCGGTCACAGGGTTGATGGCATACGAACCACTAAACACACCCGAAACCTTCTTTTCAATCATACGCTCACGCTCGGTCTTGTGCTTCACCTCGTCGAGGTAGGCTTCCACAGCAGCCTTTTGCTCGGCGGTGGTCACCTTTTCCACGTATTCGCTTTCAGGAGCGAGCACCATGAAGGTAACACCGAAAATGGTATCGGCACGAGTGGTGAAGATAAGCATCTTCTCATCGCTGCCCACAAGTGGAAATTGCATTTCGGCACCTTCGCTGAAGCCAATCCAGTTGCGCTGAGTTTCCTTGATGGAGTCGGTCCATTCCAAATTGTCGAGGTCGCGGAGCAAACGACCGGCGTAAGCCGACACGCGCAAGCACCATTGACTCATCATTTTCTGCACCACAGGATAGCCGCCACGGAGCGAAACGCCTTCGCTCACCTCGTCGTTGGCAAGCACAGTGCCCAACTTAGGGCACCAGTTCACCATCGTGTTGCCACGGTAGGCGATGCGGTAGTCCATCAGCGTTTTTTCTTTTTCCACCTTGCTCATGGCATTCCATTGCTCGGCGGTGAAATCGTTGTTGCCGTTGGTGGCAGCGTTGCAACCCTCGCTACCGTTCTTTTCAAAATAAGCCACCAGTTCCTCAATAGGACGAGCCTTATCGAGGGCAGTGTTGTAGTAACTCTTAAACATTTTTATAAATGCCCATTGCGTCCACTTGTAGTATTTAGGGTCGCAAGTGCGCACTTCACGGTTCCAGTCGTAGCAGAAACCAATCTTTTCGAGTTGTTCGCGATAGCGCGCAATATTCTTCACGGTGGTCACTTCAGGGTGCTGACCAGTCTGGATAGCGTATTGCTCTGCTGGCAATCCATACGCGTCGTAACCCATAGGGTGGAGCACGTTGAAGCCGTTCAATCTTTTATAGCGCGCAAAAATGTCGCTGGCAATGTAACCCAGTGGGTGACCTACGTGCAAACCTGCTCCCGATGGATAAGGGAACATGTCGAGCACATAGTATTTGGGCTTGCCGGTTTTTATTTCACTTTGGTAGATGTGCTGGTCGCGCCAGTACTGCTGCCATTTCTTTTCAATTTCGCGAAAATTATATTCCATAGTTTCTTTATGTAGTTTTTTATTTTCTCTTTATCTTTGCCTTTCCTGCTTGCGCGCCCGCATCTCCGTACGCACACACACAAGCAGCGGAGTTATCAACACACAACATATCATTATATATTATTTATTTTTAATATTTAATTTAATATT
>ENA-UOJH01000258-UOJH01000258.1-human-gut-metagenome-genome-assembly--contig:-C148-NODE-258-length-53985-cov-9.431448_pt1 | contig 53985 bp, 43 predicted proteins | sample MGYA00242345_ERZ723892 | MGnify/ENA metagenome assembly ERZ723892 | reverse complement strand
ATCGTAGTCAACCGAATTGACGTGCGCCCAGTTGCGGCCTGCGCCAACGCCGGCAATATCACCGAAACGGTCGTTCTTATCCATTGCAGCGAGTTCGTCGGCCGAAAGGGTCTTGCCGGCCTGAGAGGCATCGATGTTGAGGCAGACAGCCCCCTGATCGAGCGCCTTGATCACATTATCGCGATACGGATCAAGGATCTCAAAGAGACGGAATTCATCAACAACGCGGCCATCTTGATCCACTTCAGCGATCACATCGCGGACGGTGTGAACACGCTTGCCGTCAAGTCGCCGGTGGTCAGCAGCCGACACACGCAGGAAAATATGACCGTTTTGCGCTGCATCCAGACCATGAGAGTAATCAGCGTAGCCCATCGGCAGGCGGCGGTTGAAGATTTCTCGGCCTGTCATATCGTACTTGGCATAGCGCTGACCGTACCCGAAGAGGAGTCCGCCGTCAGCCGTCTGCTCAAAGCCCATCATGATGCCGGCTTTATAAGGCTGATCCGGATCGTACATTTCGACATCCGGGTTGAGGTACCAGCGCACCGTACCCGTCGAGTCAACAATCGCGTTCTCCGGTCCGAATGCCCATTCAAGTGCTCCGCCCATCGGATTGTTCCAGACGACTCGGGAAGCGTCCGGCGGGGTCGGAATGAGGTTGTTGATGAAGTAGAGACGGTCCTTAAAGGCCGGATCCATCTTCAGCACCTTCACGTTGAAGGTGGTATGAGTCTGTCCGGGCGTACCGTTTGAACGGAGGAAAACCGGAGCTGCATACAGCTGATAGCGATCGGAGAAGTGTTCGGTTTTGCCATTGAACACGCGGTCATATTCGACTTCAACCGTGTTGAGCCAGTCCGGATAAAGACCAAAAACGGGAATACCGCCTGCAGTGCGAACATTTTCATCAGACACCGAATAGCGAATTTCCTGACCGTTCTGCTTTGGGACGATCCGCACAGAAGCATTTTTCACGACATAGCCGCCGCTGCGGATAACGGCTGTCAGCGGAGCAATGCGGTAGGGATTGACCATGACTTCGCCGATATTGCCCTGCGCCATGTAGGCAACTTTGGGACCGGACGCTCCGCCTGCCGCCATGGCGGGAAAGGCAAACGTCGCAGAAAGAAGTGCGGCACCCACGAGCACGGCTGCACGAGTGGGATGGAAGTTCAGCTTCATCTTGATTTCTCCGAACTCTTCAGAACACGAAGAGAGGTAATTGCAAAACGGTAGTAATCATGAAGAAGTAGATTCATCTAGACCATTAGATTTAATCCTAGATAAAATTAAACAGCTTCGAAAATGACGTTTAAAAAATTAAAATATGTCGAGTCCAGAGCTTAATCATTCACTCATCCGCCTGCTCATCACGCTCTACCGCACAGGCTCGCTTCGCGCTGCTGCAGAAGCTTTGCGGATCAGCACGCCATCGGCGAGTTACGTGCTCTCTCATGCGCGTGATCTTTTTGGCGACCCGCTTTTTCGCCGCACAAACACGGGTATGGCACCAACCACCCGCATGGCCGAACTCATGCCGGAGCTTGAAGCGCTTGCCGCCGGTATGGACAGAGTGCTCGCCGGCGACGTAAAGATCTTCTCCCCAGCACTTTCGCAGATGCGTTTTCGCATCGCATGCTTTGATAATTTCATTCCATTGATGCTCGGACCGGCCGTGCGGCGTATCCGAGAAGCGGCGCCCAACTTAAAAATGGAGCTGACTCCGCAGACCGAAGGCGTTATTGAAGACATGCGGCGGGGACACCTGGACTTCTGTCTGCGCGCCAATGCGACGCTTCCGAGCGACTTTCATTCTCTGGTTGCGGCACGGTCGAATTTCGCCGTACTCGCCGCACGCGAACACCCTTTGGTGCGGCGAGCGATGAGCGGAGAACAAATCACCCGCGCGGATTTAGCTCCGTTTGCTCAGCTGCAAATTCGAGTTCCGCTTCAGAGCAAAGGCGTAACTCGTCCGCTTTCTTTTGAAAAGGACGAGGATTCGGTGAAGGTTTTTCTTTCGACGCAGAGTTTTCTCGGCCCGCCCCTGCTGCTCCCAGGCACCGATCTCTTATTGGTGCTGCCGCGTCCGACTGCGGCCTTCTGGGCAAACTTTGCCCCGTCGCTGGCTATGTTTGATGTTGCAGAGTTTTCCGAAACGCCTTTCACTGCTCGTTTTTTCTGGCATGAACGCGTTGATGCCAGCCCGCAGCATCAATGGCTGCGAGGTATTTTTGCCCAAGCGGCCGATAATCAATAAAAGCACCGTTTTAATAAAGAAGCCAAATCCTCTACATTTCAAAAAATAAAGCGCACCCTCGAATATTTCACAGGTGCGCTTTTCATCAAATATGGAATAAATGGACGGCAATCCTTGGCATCAGCTTTGCAGCTTGAATTGAATCGGGAAACGAAGTCGAACCGTTCCTTTTGGCCGGCTCCAATTCGACTCAGCATCTGCCACAGCCCGCATTGCGGCCTTATCCAAAAGCGGATGTCCTGCCGACTTGAAAATCTTCAGTTCAGTCAGTTTGCCGTTTGAATCAACGATGAACTGCACTACCGCAGTGCCTTCAATGTGAAACATTCGAGCCTTTCTCGGGTAATGCAGAGCAGATTCAACCGCACGCTTCACCTCTGCCAGGAACGGATCGGTCGTCTGTCCGTAAACAAGCTCTGAAATACCCTCTTGGCCAGCCGACACAGGTGCTCCGGCCGACTGAACCGGAGCCGGACCGGCAGGAGCCGCGGGCGCGGCGGCCGGCTTCACCTCAGGTCCTTTGACAGTCGCCTGAGCAGCTTTTACCGGCTTAGGCGCTTCCGTCTTCTTAACCGCCTTCTTCACGGGTTTAGGCTTTTCGACCGGCTTTTCAACCGGTTTAGGTTCCGGTTTGGGCTCGGGTTTAGGCTCAGGCTTAGGTTCGGGTTTAGGCTCCGGCGGGGGCGGCGGCGGTTCAGGAGCGGGAGCAGGCTCTGGCTCAGGCTCAGGTTCTGGAATGGGTTCGGGCTCTGGCTCAGGAATGGGCTCAGGTTCAGGTTCGGGATCAGGCTGAACTTCTGGCTCGGGTTCAACAGCGGGCTCCGGTTCAGGCTCCGGAGGCGGCGCTTCCTCCGCCGGCTCTGGAGCGGTTGCCGGTGTGGGCTCCGGCGCCTCTTCAGCTGCCGCAGAACCGCCGGAAAATTGAGCAAAAGAAAGCGATACAGCAGCCATCTGTCCCGCCGGCGTATAGGTGAGCACGGGCGCAGCCCAAAACACTCCCCAAAGAATGGGCAGGTACACACAGGCAGCAAGCACGAACGACAGAGCGGAGCGTTCAGCGTCCTTCCTTCTCTGTGGCGATGCGGAAGTTTTCATGATTGTTCGCTTTGAAGAGATCAATGACCTGAATAAAGTGGTCGAAGGTTGAGTCCTTGTCTACTCTCAGGAGTACAGGCTGTTCACGCGAAAGATTCGCTATCGCCTGAGCCAATTCTTCAAAAGAGAGCTTTTGACTGTCGAGGAAAAAATCTCCCATGGCATCCACCTGAACGATTCGTTGTTCAGGGGCCTCTTTGGGCACATCCGCGGTCTTAGACTTCGGCAGGTTGATCTGAATTTCACCCTTGGCAATGAAGGTGGAAATAGAAAGAACCATTGCCAGAAGAACGAGCATGATGTCGATGAAGGGAACAATGTTTAGGGGCTCCTTCTTCGGAATCTCAATCATGATCATGCCCCCTTGCGTTCAGTCCAGCGGGTGCTCAGCACATTGATGCGGCGCTGCAGCCCGTTATAAAAGATGAGCGTCGGGATAGCGACCGTGAGGCCTAAGGCCGTCGCCTTCAGAGCCAATGAGAGGCCCGTCATAATGTCCGAAGCATTGATGTTCCCGGACTGGCCCATGTCATAGAACGTAATCATGATGCCGATGACCGTGCCCAGAAGACCGACATACGGTGCGTTGGAATAAATGATGTAAAGGGTCGTGAGGTTGTTGGTCAGCGCCGCATCGTACTCATCCTTAGTGGGGTAGTCCGACGGATTCACTTTCCTTAGGAACATCACACGTTCAATCGTGAGCCAGATCGAGACAAAGCCCATCAGTCCCAAAATGAAGAAGATGGCATAGTCGACTGATTCCTTGAGAAATTCCATTTAAGTTGTACCTCTTAATTAAGTCAGAATTGTGAATCCTTAAAACGGCAAATCTCGGTGCATTTTCAGCGAGCTGAAATAATGCACCGAGTTTTAACGACAGGACAAAATGTCCTGATAATCCAAGTTAAGGATGTCGGTTAGAAAGAATAGGCATAAGAGAACCAGAAATTACGGCCGTCGATATATTCCTTATAGGCATTGGCAAAACCTTGTCTTGAACTCGGAACCCATTCGAGGCCTGTGTCAAAAACATTGTTGACAGCCACTGAGAACCGATGCTGTTTCTTGAAGACGTATGACGCGCCAAGATCGACTAACGTGTAGTTTTTATACTTATCCACATTCGGACCGCCCTTGGTGTTTTGCTGTTCGCTGTCGAACTTCGAAACGGACTTCACGTAGGCGCTGAAGTCATTCCATTCGTAGTCGAGGCGAGCGGTAAGCGAATGGCGCGGAAGTTCATTCGGGCGCTTGCTCTTAGGCCAATTACCGCCGCGGTCCGACAACTCACCCTCTTTGATTTCAGCGTGTGTATAGGTGTAGCCGCCCGTAAAGCGGAAGCCGTGGAAGCTCGCCGTATTGAGAAGAACTTCCAGCCCTTTAGCCGTCACCTTGCCGTGATTAATGTCTTGTGTTGCTGCGAAGGTATTCCCGTCGATCACAACGTCATCAATGTCTCTTGTGTCAAGCATGTTCTTGAAGTCGGTATAGAACAAACCGACCGTAAGATTGGCTGCGTCAGCCAGCTTGAGGGTCGTAGAGAGTTCATAGCTCCAGCTCTCCTCAGGCTTGAGATCGGGATTGCCGTAGCTGACAGAGCCAAGTCTGTTACCGGAACCTTCCGAGTAGCTGTAAATGCCATCCGTCAGCTTCTTAATCTGCGGGGTTTTATAACCGTTGGCTACGCCGCCCTTAAAGCTGATGAATTGGGCGGGCTTATAAACCAAGTAGGCGCGGGGCGAAAGGTGAGCCCCGAAGATGTCGCTCCAGTGCACGCGGCCGCCGAGCGTAGCGATCCACTCATCATTGATAAAGTATTCGCCTTCCATGAAGCCCGCGAGCGTCGTCTGATCGAGCGTTTTGCCGCCTAAAACAGTATGACTGTCAGCGTCAGCATCCTCAAAAGTTTCGTAATTGGCCTCAAGGCCGCTTGAGAGCATGATGCTGCCGGCGCTGCCCAATTCAATCGGCGAAACGAGCTTCGTCGCCGCCGTCCAAGTGCGGCTCGCCATCATGGGACTGCCCTTTTCGGTCGTCCAGGGGCCATTGCCCTGCTCACCACTAGCACGCGTCTTTACTTGTTCGAGCGCGTTGTATTGGACATAAGATTCCAGCGTGCCGATATCGTAGACGCCCTTATGACCTACTACGCCGTTGTATTTATTCCACCAGCGATACGTTTGACGAGCAGCACTGCTGGTGCTCATCGCGCCGCCCTTGTAGCGGGTGAAATCCAAATCTGCATAAACATCATTGGACTCATTGATCGTCAGATTGAGGCGGCCGCCGATGTTGCCGGTAAAACCATCCGTGGGTGAATGCGTTGCATACGGATTCTCGCCTGCCACTGCATCCGGTTTCCTCAGGTGGGATGCCTCGCGCTCGAGATAACGTCCGCGGAGCAAGAGTGACGCAACATCTTCTTTAAGCGGAATACCGAGAAAAACGCCCGTCCCCCAGCGATTGCCGTAGTCATCGTCGTTTTGGAACTGTGTACGGTCAATGGAGATCGTTCCGGTGAATTGGTCGACATGCTTCTTGGTAATGATGTTCACCACGCCGCCGACAGCATCGGAGCCATAGATGGTCGAGGCCGGTCCGCGGATCACTTCAATGCGTTCAATAGCCCCCACGGGCGGCATAAAAATACGCCCGGGGTCGAACCCATTTTTGACCATGCCTTCAGACGTGTTCTGACGGCGGCCGTCAACGAGGATCATGGTGTAGTTGGACCCAAACCCGCGGATAGAGATATCCGCTGCGCCCATCTTGTTCTGAGAGATATCAACGCCCGGAACATCACCAACGGCACTGCCGATATCGGTGATGGGTTTTGAGGCGAGTTCTTTCTCGGTGATGACGGAAACGCTTGCTGGCGCTTCAGAGGTGTCCTGCGCATAGCCGGCAGCAGAAACGACGGATGTATCAAGCGTCGTATAAGCGGTCTGACCGCCGTCGTCTGCATAGGCTGCAGATACAGCAGCGGCAAGCGGGAGCAGGATGAGGGAAGTGCGTCGGTAAATCATGGGTTGATTCTGTAGTTGGCGGCCTGGCCCGAAGCGGCCGCGGTTTGCGGAACTGCGGTCGAAAGAGTTTTCACTTCTGCGGCCACACGCCGCATACTACAGAACACAATCGAGAATCATTTTTATTAGCATTCTAATATCACTACTAAACAGAAATGATTATCTATATCAAAATTTATGCTTGGTTTACACTGATTTGCAGGTTCGAACCCGAGTAAATGCGGGTTCACCGCCGTATTTCATCTTTACGAAGGTATAGACCGCGGGAAAGCTGAAAAGTCTGAGCATTTTGAATTTGCTGAGTTTTTACTGAGGCCCTTCGTAAATGAATGTAACTCAACGTAACAAAAGCACATAATTTCGTTTACGTGAAGCATTTGCCATTCATGTTTATCAGAGCCTTGCCACACAAACCGCCCGGATGTCTCTATAGGCATCCGAGACGGTTTGCTGACTCAGAAGACTGCTGTCGGTTATCGGCGATTAGAAGGTATACGTGTACCCCAGCCAAACATTGCGGCCATCAAAGAACTCATGATAGAGATTGCTGCCGTCAGCGTCATACTCAAGGCCTTTGTCAAAGACATTGTTGAGCGCGGCTGAGAAGTGATGCTGCTTCTCAAAGGTGTAGTTCACGCCGATGTCAACCTGTGTGTAGTTTTTGTATTTAGTGCTGCTGTAAGTGGCCGCACTGCCGCCCCTGCCGCTCGAAATCTGTTCGCTCATCGCATCAAGCTTAGCCAACGCCTTCACAAAGACATTCAGACCGCCGTTGTCATAGTCAGCTCGGGCATTGATCGAGTGCCGCGGCATGGAGTTGGGGCGCAGACCATCGTTAACACCGCCTTCGATTTCTGCATGAGTGTAGGTATAACCCCCCTTGAAGCTCACTCCATAGAAAGCCGCAGTTTGGAAGAGCAGTTCGACCCCCTTTGCAGTGACCTTCCCGAAATTGACGTCCTGAGCGTCATAATTGCTTTCGTTAACGTAATTGATCTTTACGGTGTCAATCTTGTTTTTGAAATCCGTATAGAAAACACCCGCTGTCACCGAAGCAGCCTGACCGAGCTTCACGGTTGACGACAATTCGTAATTCCAGCTTTCTTCGGGCTTCAGATCTGGATTGCCGTACGTGTGATTGGGAGCCCCGCGAACCGATACGCTGTAGGCGCCGTCCGTCAGCTGGCGAGCTTCGGGCGTACGATAACCGTTGGCCACTCCGCCCTTAATGCTGAAGGCCTCAGCAGGCTTCCACACCAAGTAGGCGCGAGGCGCAAAGTGGAAGTCGAAGATGTCGCTCCAATGGACGCGGGCGCCTACCGTTGCGATCCAGTTTTCATTGATGAAGTATTCCGACTCGCCAAAGACCGCAATCTGCGTCTGATCAAGCGTCTTTCCGGTGATTTCCGTGCCTTCGTTGAAATTGTCTTTGAAGGTCGAATAATCAACGTCCAAACCAGTCTGCACAACCATGTCGCCGTAGCCGTCAAGCGACACGGGCGTCTTTAATTTGGTGGCGAACACATAGTGCTTCGAAGACATGAGCGGGTCGGAGAGCGATCCTTTCGTGGTCTTGTTGGCGGTTAAAAGCAAATTTGGATTCACATTCTCCGTTCTGGTTGCAGGACCCGTTTTCGTCTTGATCAGGTCAAGCCCCTGGAACTGGAAATAAGTAGACAAATCGCCGAAGCTGAACCGCCCGTCGTGACCGACCACAACCGCGTATTTATCAAACCAGCGGTGTGCCTCGTACCCTGCCTGACTTGTCGACATCGTGCCACCTTTGAAATGCGTGTAGTCAACGTCAAGATAGAGGTCGTTATCTTCGTTGGGCGAAAAGTTCAGGCGGCCGCCGATATTGCCGGTGTAGCCGTCTGAAGGAGAATGGCTCGCATAGCCGCCGCTTGGCGCGTGAAGGTTCGACTTTTCACGGTCAAAATATCGCCCGCGAAGAAGGAGCGACGCAACCCCTTCTTTAAGCGGGATGCCGAGGTAAGCCCCAGCGCTCCAGCGATCGTCCCAATCGCTGTCGGTGAACTGCGTGCGGTCAATCGATAGTGACCCCGTGAACTCGTTGACACGCTTTTTCATGATGATGTTCACCGCGCCGCCGATGCCGTCAGAGCCGTAAATCGTCGAAGCAGGGCCGCGCATCACTTCAACGCGTTCCACTGCCCCGGGCGGCGGCATGAAGATGCCGCCCGCTTCAAAGCCGTTCAAGCTGTTCATGGCAGAGTCCGAGTTCTGTCGGCGCCCGTCGACCATGAGCAGCGTGTAGTCCGAAGAGAACCCGCGGATATAAATCTGAGAAGTGCCCATCTTGGTAGTCGTGATGTCTACGCCGGGCACATCGCTGACAGCCGTGCCGATATCGCCGATCGGCTTTGTCATCAGTTCCTTGGAATCAATGACGGTGATGGAGGCCGGCGCTTCCCGCGTGTCCTGCGCATAGCCGGAAGCTGAAACAACGGAAGTGTCGAGTGTGGTGTAGCCGTCGTCGGCCGCCCAAGCGGCGGAAACGGCAAGTGCAAGCGGAAGCGCTGCCAAAAACTTGTGGTGCTGCATGATTGTGAGAAAAACGGTCAAAGCAACCGTCTTGAGGATTGAGGAAATGGTCATTAGGGAACCGCATGCCGTCCATTGAGGCGGGATTCGACTGGATGAATCGCAGTCTATTGGCGGTCAATGCGAATAATTCTCACCATCACTTTGCATAAACAAGTTTCTTTACAAAATAAATTTCCTGAATTTTCAATGACTTATTATCACTCTAACGTCAAAATTTGACGGATGTGATTTGCAGTTTTTTTCTGTCGCAAACACCACATTTTTCTTATTAATCAATATCCGATTGAGCAGCCTGAACGCCGTTGGTTAAGGCCGACACGCTCTGCTTTATTTGTTTACGAGCAGAGCATTGGTCCGGTTATGCCTTGGACCCCATGCGCTTTCAGCGAATCCTGACGGAACCCATTGGGGACTTACGGCCAAAGCAGTAAGCATTAAAGAAATGCAAAGATGGGGATCACACTAAAAATGGACAGCCGTTTCTAAAATGCTTGTTTATCCGCAGGATAGGTGAACTGCTGTTACGGCCGCCTCGTCTGAAGCATTTGCAGAGTATTCAATCATCTATCGGATATTTTTAACTTTTATCCGTTGTTTACTCGTGCGGTCCGTTACGTAAAGATATGTAAGCCGTGAGCAAGGTTATGTATCGAGAAGCGTTCTCATTTACTTTTGAGTTCGGTACAGTTTTGCTTCTGTTTGCGCTCAAACACATCACCCGCGACGACTTCCGGTCACTGCGGCACGTTTGTCTCTATGACCCGATCTACCTGCATCCTTCTTGTGCTGCTCACGCTGATGAGCGTTCTTTCGCTCTTCGTGGGCGCCGCTGACATCACGCCTGCTGACGTGCTCTCGGGCGATATTGAATCGCTCGAGCTCATGCTGATTTCCCGCTTGCCCAGACTTCTGGCCATTCTCTGCACCGGCATGGGCATGAGCATTGCGGGCCTCATCATGCAGCAGCTCTGCGCCAATAAATTCGTGTCGCCCACGACGGGGGCGACCATCTCTTCGGCTCAGTTCGGCATTCTCATTGCGCTGCTCTTTTTCCCCGATTCAACCCTTTGGTCGCGTGCGCTTTTTGCTTTTGCTGCCGCGATTCTCGGCACTTGGACGTTCGTTTGGTTCATTCTGCGCATGCCGATGAAAGATCCTGTGATGGTTCCGCTCGTCGGCATCATGTTCGGCAACGTGATCGGCGGCGTGACGAATTTTCTCGCCTACCGCTTCGACATGACCCAAGCGCTCTCCACCTGGCTTGTGGGACATTTTTCGCTCGTGCTCCGCGGCAACTTTGAGCTGGTCTATCTGGTCCTCCCGCTCATTGTGCTGGCCTGGATTTTTGCCAAGCACTTCAACATCGTCGGCATGGGCCGCGATTTTTCGAAGAACCTCGGCGTTAACTACACGCTCGTCCTTTTCAGCGGTCTCACTATTGCCGCGATGATCACCGCCGCGATTGTTTCCGTCGTAGGCTCCATTTCCTACATCGGCCTCATCGTCCCGAACCTCATCGCAATCTTCAAGGGCGACGATCTGCGCTCCACCCTGGCTGACACAGCGCTTTTCGGCGCGCTCTTTGTCCTCTGCTGCGACGTCATCGGACGCCTGGTGATCGCCCCCTATGAACTGCCTATTGAACTCATCATCGGCACGATCGGCAGTCTTCTCTTCATCGCGCTCATCTTCTACAGACTTCGTTTTGGGCGCATGTCGCTCGACAAAAAGCAGCTGCTCAGACTCTTTGGTCTTGACCGCCGCACACCTGCCTGCGGAGGCGCCAAATGACTTCAGACACCTTCACCGCCAACCCGCTCAAGACTGCCAGTTCGAGTGATGCTGCCGCAGCAGCCTCGTCACTCAAAATCCAGCGCTCCCGCCGTCGGCGCATGCTTACCCGTCTGGGCTGCCTCATCGGTCTCGTGGTTCTTTTTGCCGGGCTCTACCAGTTTGCCTTCGTGAATCCGAAGTTTTTCAGCTATGCCATGAGCATCCGTCTGCCGCGCCTGATTGTGCTGCTGACGGCCGGCACGGCCATTTCTGCGGCAGCCATCATTTTCCAAACGATTATCCGCAACAACATTGTCACGCCGTGCCTTCTCGGCATGAACTCTCTCTACCTGCTCATCCATACCGGCGTGGTGTTCTTCCTGGGATCCGGGAGCGAATTTGCCACTAACCCGGTCTATGCCTTCGCGGTCGACATCATCGTGATGGGGACGGCGGCGAGCTTCATCTACTACTCGATCTTTCAAAAGACCGGCGGAAATGTTTTGTACGTGCTCCTGATCGGCACAGTGCTCACGACATTCTTCTCGAGCATGCAGAACTCGCTCACCCGCATCATGGATCCGAATGAATACGATGCGCTCCTCAATTCGCTCGTGGCGAGCTTTACCAACGTGAATGCTGCCTGCATTATCCCGGGCATTGTGCTGCTTGCCCTGCTCGCCTGGTGGCTGCGCCGCGATCTGTCCATCCTCGATGTCATCAGTCTCGGCCGGGAACAAGCCATCAGCCTCGGCGTTGACTACGAAACGACGCTGCGCCGTCTGATGGTGGGGGTTGCGCTCTGCATCGCCGTTGCAACGGCTCTGGTGGGACCGCTCTCCTTTCTGGGCCTCATCACGGCCAATGTCGCTCGGCAGATGTTCACCACCTACCGCCACACCTACCTGATTGCCGGAGCCTCCCTCGTCGGCATGCTCGTGCTCGCCGCCGGACAGTTCATTGTTGAACACGTGATGGTCTACAGCGTGCCGGTGAGCGTCTTCGTAACGATTGGCGGCGGCATTTACTTCCTCTATTTGATCCTCACGCAGAAGTGACCGAGTCCTTTTGCACCGTATTGAATTCTTCTCCATGCTCAGCATCAAGAACCTCACGAAGACCTACGAAGACGCAGCCGTGGTCGACGACGTTACGATCGATCTTCCTCCGGGCAAGGTGATCTCACTCATCGGTCCGAACGGCGCGGGCAAATCGACCGTTCTCGGCATGATCTCCCGCCTGATTGCCCGCACGGCCGGAATCGTGGAATTTAAAGGCCGCGATATTACGCATTGGGAAAGCCGTGAACTCGCCAAGCATTTGGCCATTCTGACGCAGGCCAACTTCGTGCAGATGAAGCTCACCGTGCGCGAACTCGTCGCTTTCGGGCGTTTCCCGCATTCCGGGTCTGCGCTGTCAGCCGACGATTGGACCAAGGTCGATCAGGCCATCCACTACATGGAACTCGAAGCCTTTGCCGACCGCTTTATTGACGAAATGTCGGGCGGCCAGCGCCAGCGCGCCTTCATTGCAATGGTGCTCGCGCAGGACACTGAGTATGTGCTGCTCGACGAACCCACCAACAATCTCGACATCTATCACGCCACGCAGATGATGAAGCTCGTCCGGCGCCTTTGCGATGAGCTGGGCAAGACCGTGATTCTGGTGCTTCACGAAATCAATCTCGCAGCGTTTTATTCCGACGTGATCTGCGCATTCAAGGATGGCCGGATCGCCGCGCAGGGAACCGTTGACGAAGTGATGACGCCCGAAAACCTCAAGCGCATATACGGCGTCGACTTTGAAATTCACCGCATTGACGGCAAACCCCTCGCCATCTTCCACTGACCCCTTTCTGCTGGCCCCGCTGGTGCTCCATTGCGAGCAGCCCAATCATCTCTTCTGTTTCATTTCACGCTCTTCGGGAGTTTTTTCAATGAACGCCACCCGCCGCACTGTTCTTATTGCCGGTGCTCTAAGCGCAATCACCGCGCTGAGCTTCTCTTCTGCCGTTTTCGCCGCCTCCGACCTCGTTGAGGTGCAGTCGCTCAACGCAGCCAATAAACCGATTACCGTCGCCGTTCCGAAAAATCCCCAGCGCATCGCCGTCGCCGATTTTTCCGTGCTCGACACACTCGACCATTGGGGCTTGGGCGAGCGCATCGTGGCGCTGCCCCAGACCACGGCGCTGCCCTACCTTCCGCAGTATTTCAAGAAGTCCAAGAAAGTGACCAATCTCGGCACGCTCAAGGAAATCGATCTTGAAGGCTTGATGGCTGCCGAACCCGACGTGATCTTCATTTCCGGCCGACTCGCCAAGAAGTATGACGAACTCTCGAAGATTGCCCCCGTCGTTTTCATGACAGCTGATCATGAGAAAGGCACCTTCAAAAGCTTTTCGGACAACTTAATGAACCTGGCCAAGATTTTCGGCAAGGAAGCCGCCGCTCAGGCCGACATTGATCATTTCACCGACCGCATCGACCGCATCCGCGCCGCTTCTGCCGGGAAAACTGCCGTGGTGGGGCTCGTCACCAGCGCCCACTTCAACCTCTTGGGCAACAAGGCCCGCTGCGCCCTGATCGGCAATGAATTCGGCTTCCAGAACGTTGCTCAGAACGCCAATGCCAACCACGGCAACGAAGCGTCCTTCGAACTGCTCCTGAAGCTTAACCCTGACTACATCTTTGTTCTTGACCGCGACTCTGCCATTGCCCGCCCTGGCGCCAAAGTTGCTGCCGACGTGATGAACAACGAGCTTGTCGCCCGCACGAAAGCCAAAGCGGAAGGTCACATTGTCTATCTCTCTGCCGCCTCCTGGTACCTCGCCGACGGCGGCTACACCTCGATGAACCTGCAGTTCCAGGACATCGAAAAAGCACTCGGCCTTACGAAGTAATATTTTGGAAAATACCATGCAGATCTCCCGCCGTCGTCTTCTTGTCGTCGCCAGCACCGCTTCGTTCGTCGGTTTCTCTGGCTTTTCGCTCCAAGCACTTGCCGCTGAACTCACTCTCCCCTCGGTCGGCGCCGACAAGAAGTTCTCTGCCGTTCCGGTTCCTGCGGATCCCAAGCATCTTGCCGTTCTGGAATACTCCGTCATCGAAAACCTTCAGGTACTTGGCCTGAGCGACCGCATCAAGGCGGCCGTTCAGACCCGCAATCTGCCTTGGCTCTCAGCGCTTCCTGCAGACTGCAAGCTCGTCAAAAGCGTTAAAAGCGTAGATATTGAAACGGTGAGCTCCGCCAAGCCTGACCTCATCTTCATTTCAGGCCGCATTTCACGCAATATTGATGCTTTTAAACCGATTGCTCCCACCGTCTGCCTGATCCCCAATAAGGCTGAGGGCTGGAAGAGCTTCCGCGGGAACTTCCTCGCCTTGGCGGAGGTTTTCGGTAAAAAGGCGGATGCGGAAAAACAGCTTAAACCGCTCGAAAAGCGCCTCTCAGCGCTGCGCAATAAGGCCGCAGGCGAACGCATCGCCGTCATTATGATGGTGAACGGCCGCATGATGGCCGCGCCAGCCGGCGGCGCCGCTGCACACCTCGGAGCAGACTTCGGCTTCACCAACGTCAAGCCCAAGCCCGCTCAGCCCGCTGCGCCCCGCAAGGCGCCGGCTCCGGGTGAGAAACCCGCTGCGCCCACGCCAGCGGAAATCGCTGCCGGCAATGCGAAGACGATCGCTGAACTGGCAGCACTGAAGCCGCACCGTATCTTTGTGCTCAATAAGGATGAAGCAATCGGCATGCCCGAACCCAATACGCTCGCGAAAGCCGTGGCCAATCAGCCTGAATGGGCAAAGCTCGATGCCGTCAAGGGCCATCGAGTTCATGAGCTCACGCATGCCGCTTGGTACCTTGCCGACGGCGGCCTCCTTTCGATGGACAAGATGCTCGCTGACGCTGAACGCGCGCTCGGTCTATAACAGCTCCTTAATTAAAAACATTAAAGCCCGCATTTGCTCAAAAGCACTGCGGGCTTTGTCGTTTCAGCGGCGTCGACGATTACTTTTGCAAAAGGTGAATCTTCGAGAGCCGCGAGATAGCATCCTCGAGCACGCGATCATCCCCCTTCGCAAAGTGGAACCGGATGTAGCGATGAACCGGTTCGCGGAAGAAGCTCGAACCCGGCACCGCGCCGAGCTTCACTTTTTCAGCCAAGTCGAGGCAGAACTGATAGTCGTCGTCATAGCCGAATTCACTGATGTCCACCAGGACAAAGTACGTGCCCTGCGGGCGGAAATATTTGAGGCCGAGCCCGTCCAGGCCGGAGAGGAAAACCTCACGGCGATGCGTATATTCGGCCTGAAGCTCCTCGTAATAATCGTCGCCGAACTTGAGGCCTACGACCGCAGCTTCCTGCAGCGGTGCTGAGGCGCCGACGGTCAGAAAGTCATGGACTTTACGCACTCGGTCGAGAGCTTCGGCCGGCCCCAGAACGTAACCCAGACGCCAGCCCGTAATGGAATAAGTCTTCGAGAGCGAATTGCAGACAATCGTACGCTCGCGCATGCCCGGCAATGCCGCGAAATAGGTGTGCACATTGGGTTTATAGATAATGTGCTCATAGACTTCGTCCGTAATGACGAAGGCATCGAATTCCTTCACGATTTCTGCAATCTTGAGGAGTTCCTCACGGGTGAATACCTTGCCCGAGGGATTCGAAGGATTGCAGAGAATGAGCGCCTTGGCCCCCTGACGGAAGGCTGCGCGCAGCTCTTCGGGATCAAAATCAAAGGACGGCGGCTTGAGCGGCACAAAAATCGGCTGAGCCCCCGAAAGGATGGCATCCGCCCCGTAGTTTTCGTAAAAAGGCGAAAAAATGGCCACCTTGTCGCCGGGATTGATCGTTGCGAGCACCGAAGCCATCATTGCTTCCGTACCGCCGCATGTCACGCAGACTTCGGAATTCGGATCATATTCCAGTCCGCTGAAGTGCTTGACCTTTTCACAGAGCGCTTCGCGAAAGTTCTGCGCACCCCAGGTCGTCGCATACTGGTGCGGCCCTTCAAAAGCCACTTTGGAGAGACGTTCAAGGATGGGTTCGGGCGGGTTGTAGTCCGGAAAGCCCTGAGCCAAGTTGAGAGCACCGTATTTTGCGCAGACGCGGCTCATGCGTCGAATGACGGAATCGGTAAATGTGCTGCTGCGGTCGCTCAACGTGATCATCGACGTTCTCCAGAAATCTTGCTGCGTAGTTTTTATTGTGGCGGCGCATCGTCAAACAGAGCGTTGAGCCAATGCGCCGTCCTTTATTTCACTACTTTTATTTCCGGCTGCGGCAAGCATGAAAGTAATACCTGCCAAAGCTCAATGGAGCTTAGGAAGTTGTTTAATCTGCGACGCGTTTCGCGAGCTCCGGAGGATATCGGTCACCGGCAATCGGCATGGCATCGAGCGCACTGCGAAGCATTGCGAGCTCCTCAGCCGAAAGCACCACATCAGCTGCACCAATGTTTTCTCTGAGCCGTGCGGACTTCGTCGTACCGGGAATGGGAGCGATGAAATCACCCTGAGCGAGAACCCAAGCGAGGGCAATCTGCGCGGGCGTTGCACCGTGAACTTGGGCGGTTTGACGAACCAAATCCACAACGCGTTCATTGGCTTTCAGATTTTCAGGCTGAAAGCGCGGAACAATGCTGCGGAAATCGTCAGCACCGTAGGACGCATCGGCATGAATCGTTCCCGAGAGGAAGCCCTTGCCGAGCGGGCTGAACGGCACGAAACCGATGCCTTGCGCTTTTAAAAGCGGCAGAACCGATGTTTCAGGCTCGCGCCACATCATGGAGTATTCACTTTGTACCGCAGTGAGCGGACAAACCGCATGTGCCCGGGCAATCGTCTTCACGCCGGCCTCCGACAATCCCCATCCGCGAATCTTGCCTTCACGGATGAATTCAGCCATCACGCCTGCCACCTCTTCGACGGGCACGTTTGGGTCAACGCGGTGCAGATAATAGAGGTCAACATAGTCCGTTTTAAGCCGCTTGAGAGAACCTTCAAGCGCACGGCGGATGGTTTCCGGACGCGCATCGAGCCGCTGCTTGCCGTCAACAATCTCAATGCCGCATTTAGTAGCGATGACCGTCTGCTTGCGCAGTCCTTCCAGAGTCTCGCCCACGAGTGATTCATTGACATACGGACCGTAGCATTGCGCGGTATCAAAGAACGTGACGCCCTGATCAAGTGCTTCATGAATCAAGGCCTTCATCGCTTCAACTGGACGAGCCGGGCCATAACCGTGACTCATGCCCATGCAGCCCAGCCCAATAGCCGACACGGCAATGCCGCTCTTACCTAACCGACGTGTTTTCATAAAAATTCAGCTTTCCAGTGAGTTAAAGGGAGTGTTTGACGATCTGCACTTTATCGAACGGAGAAGCTCTATAAATGAACAATCGGAGCAGCCTTTTGCCCAATCCTTTCGTTTTTTTATTCCGCTCGGATACACCCAAACACGCTCTTTTTCGGCAATACTGCTGCGTACGCCAAAGCACCTCTGCTGCCCTCAGATTTCTCAAAACAGCGAAAGTCATCGAAAGGCATCGAAACTCATGAAAAGCAAAATATTCCAGTCTCTGAAAACTGCCGCAGCGGTCTCCTGCGCACTTTTTGGTGCAGCACTCCTCACTGCTTGTTCTGACGGCAAGAAGGTCGGTGACGTCTCACTCGGTTTTCTTACCTTCAAAAACATCCAGATCGACGCTTTCATTGACCCTCAAGTGCCTGGCGTAACCTGCCATGCAGCCAGTATTGAGTCTCCGCTGACGCTCGCAGATCCTTCTGACAGTTCCGTTTCTTGCCGTCAGACGGGCGAAATCACTCAAGCCATGATTGATGCCATCGACAAAAGCAAGGACGGCGAAGTGATCTTCACCAAGTCTAAGAGCATCTTTTTCAAATATATGAAGATTCGCCGCATCTACGATGCCGAAAATCAGACGCTTCTGTATGTCTCGTATTCCACCAAGGAAACTTCGGGAAGCTTCAAACACAGCCTTTCGACGGTCCCGCTTTGGGGCACTGAAGCCTACAAGAAGCCCCTGCCGCCTTTGGGAGACGCCAATCAGCAAAAGTTCTGATTGCTCCCAGCAATAAAGCGTGTCGATCTGCAACGAATAATGCCAATGGACTGACTGTTTTTCTCTGATCCTCCATCCGCATTTAAGCTGCGGCAGAACTTAAAACACGGATGGAGCCCGGACTGCGGCGGCGCCCGTCGAAAGGAGCGCGCTTCGCCTTACTCATCGCGAACGTTTCCCATTCTCGCTAGAATGCCTCGCATCACATTTGCGCGGCTGGTGTTTTGGGCGGTTCCCCCGTCTGCATCAGTCGCTGCGCATCTATAAGAGAAGACCTATGCTTTCTGTTTCTGAGATCCGTACCCTTATTAAGGAACGTCCCGGCATTTCCCTTCGCGATCTGGCTCTGCACTTTCGCGTCTCCCCGGGCATGATGGAGATGATGGTTTCGAAGCTTGTCGAACGAGGCGATGTGGAAACCGTGGTGCCGACATCCTGCTGCGGCGGTGACTGCGGCTGCTCGTCGGAAGACCATGGCAAGCATTACAAGCTCACGCTGAAAGCTTTCCGCGAAATGGAAGCCTAATTGCAGAGCAGGTTTCTTTAGAAACAATTATTTGCACAATTAAGAGTTCAGCACTTGCTAAATTCTCAACAAGTGTGCATAATTGAATTCTGTTGTGGTTCAGGTGGTCTTTCGTTTCCGAGAGACATCACTCGAACAGATCCGCTGGAGGGAGTCCTCGCGGAACAGACGTGTTGCAAAGTCTGCTTTCGAACTCAAGAGGAGATGCTCAAGGAAAGCCGCCGGCCACAAACGAAACCGACAGGGTGCGATGAATTATCGCGCCCTTTTTGTTTTTTTCGGCTGCCGCAAATGATTCCGCGCCACGTTCCCGCCCTTGCTCTCGGTACGCTAGCTCTCGGCGTAGCCGAATTTTCCATGATGTCTATTCTTCTGCCCGTTGCCGATGATCTCGGTGTTACGGTGCCTGAAGCCGGACACTTTATTTCTGCTTATGCAGCCGGCGTCTGCGCAGGCGTTCTCATCATGGCGGCTGCGGCACGCAAGATGCCGCTCAAGACGCTGCTGCTCATCATTGTCGGCATCATCACGCTCGGCAACACGCTCACCGTCTTTGTCGGCAGCTATCACCTGATGCTTTTCAGCCGCTTCATTGCCGGGCTGCCTCACGGCGCCTACTTCGGCGCAGCGGGCGTACTCTGCACTCAGCTTGCCGAACCCGGCAAAGCCTCAAGAGACATGTGTCTGATGGTCGCGGGCATGACCATCGCGAATCTCGCGGGCGTTCCGCTCGCGAGTTTTCTCGCCTGGGCGGTGTCCTGGCGCGCAGCATTTGCCATTGCCGCCGCTGCGGCGCTGATCACTTTTGCGGCCATTCGCATCACTGTTCCCAAAGTGCCGGCACTGCCCGACAGCGGATTTGCCGCACAATTCCGATTCCTGCGCAGTCTCGAGCCCTGGCTCGTGCTTGGTGCGATTAGCCTCGGCAACGGCGGATTCTTTGCTTACTATTCATACGTCAATCCCGTCATGGAACACGTGGCCGCGGTTCCGGCTTCGATGATGTCCGTCGTCATCACGCTCGCCGGTGCCGGCATGGTGCTTGGAAACCTCTTCTGCGCCAAAATTTCATCGTCCTTTTCAGATGAATCGCTTGCCGCTGCTGGTCAGGGCGTATTGCTGCTCTCACTGGCTTCAGTCTTTTTTCTCGCGCACTGGAGTCCGGCAGCAATAGCGCTCACAACGCTCGCCGCCGGCTGCGTATTTTTCATTTCCGGCCCCGAACAGGTCCTGATGATCCGCAACGCCAAAGAAGGCCAGCTGCTTGCCGCATCACTCGCTCAGGTATCCTTCAATGCCGGCAACGCCGTCGGTGCGTGGCTCGGCGGATTGCCCATCGATGCGGGCAAAGCTGCAAATTGGGCGGCCATGCCGGGATTTTTCTTGGCGCTCGCGGGGTTTGGTCTTCTTTTTGTCAACTGGCTTATTCACAGAGTGCGCGAAGAGGAACGCACCGCTGGCCGCATCGCTGCCCTTAAAGATCAGATCCAATCAAAAGCGCCTTAGAGCAGCCAATTGCGCAGACTGCTCCCCGCCCAATCCCTAACGGGTTGGGACGGAGGCTTCTCGCTTCATTGGCAGCAGTCTCGGTTTTCCGAAGTCTTACGTCGTCTCGACGAGCATTGAGACGTCGGGCATTGCCCTCAAGCCTCAGGACCCGGCGAAGGTTCCTGACGGCCGTTGCTCAATAGAGACCTCAAAGCACGGCCGATCAACGGCCGCCTGCCGGTATTGTTTTTGCCTTTTTTTCTGCACCCATTGCTTTGAGATTTTTTGGCAAAAGCATGGCTCAGTTTAGGCAAAGACCAAAAAGAACAAGAACTTAACATAACCTCATCGAACAACAGAACGCGGTTCAAACGGACAGAAAAGTTCAGACCGCATTAGCGATGAGGTATGAAATGAAACCGACTGCTCCGAGCCTTGCCGGTCTTTCCCAAAAATGCAAACTCACCTGTGCCGCGGCAGCTGCCGGCCTCCTTTTTGCCGTTTCTGGCGCTCAGGCTCAAGCGCTGACGCCTAAGCAGGAAAGCATCATTCCGATCGCAGCGCTGACTGCCGAAGGAGATGCCGCCCGTCTCAAGACCGTTCTTGCGGACGCGCTGAACCGAAAGTCCATGACAGTCAACGAAATGAAGGACGTGCTCCTTCAGATGTATGCCTATACAGGGTTCCCGCGCAGTCTGACGGGGCTCGGCGTTCTCGTCAATCTGCTCGATGAACGGCATGCCGCCGGCATCACTGACGAAAAAGGACGAGAAGCGACGCCGCTGCCCGCCGGCACGAACATCCGGGAACTTGGCACGAAAACCCAGACGGAACTTGTCGGCCGGCCAGTGAAAGGACCTGTCTACGACTTTTCGCCGGAAATCGACACCTATCTCAAAGAGCATCTTTTCGGCGACATCTTCTCCTCAGACCTCCTGACGCACCAAGAGCGGGAACTCGCCACGATTTCGGCGCTTGCCAGTCTCCCCGCACCCGTACAGCTGCGCTCGCACCTCAATGCCAGCCTGAACGTGGGTTTAAGCCCCAAAGCGCTGCGCGAATTTACTGAAATCCTTCGGCGCGATGTGGGGAGCACGGAAGCCGCACTTGCCCAAACAACGCTTGACGCTGTTCTAGCCCAGCGCGCTGCAAAGTAATTCTTTTTTATCGCTTTCATTCCAAGGACAATTCATCATGACGACTTTGAAGAAAATCGCTGCAGCTGTGTGCGCTGCCGCCTGCATCGCCAGCGTTTCCGCCGCCCCCGACGATATTTCCAAGCTCAATCCTTATGGTTTGGTGTACCAGGGAGCCGTTAAAACAAACACGGCCGGTGAAGTCAATATCCATCCGGTGACCTACAGCCTGCACGGCATCAAGATCGCTGCCAACGTTTATACGCCGGCCAACTACGACGCCAAGCAGTCCTACCCGGCAGTCGTTGTTGCGCATCCCAACGGCGGCAGGCCGGTCTCTTCGCGCAGCGCCTCGCTGAACTCGGCTACATCACGATTGCGGCCGATGCCGCTTATCAAGGCGCCAGCGGGGGCGAGCCGCGTCACACCAACAAACCGCAGTTCCGTACAGAGGATATCCACGGCATGGCCTCGTATCTCCTCTCCTATCCCGGCGTTGATGCCTCTCGTCTTGGCGCGCTCGGCATCTGCGGCGGGGGCGGCTATACGCTCAATGCAGCCAAGTCGGATAAACGTTTTGCTGCGGTGGCGACCATCAGCATGTTCAACACCGGCCTTGTGCGCCGCATGGGTTATATGAATTCCGCCGCTGACACCGTTCAGGAGCGCCTCAAGGCCGCCTCTGACGCGCATGCCGCCGAAATGCTCAAAGGCGAAGCGCCGCTTTCGGGAACAGTTGACTTTGATGCGATTTCCCCTGAAGAAGCCGCAAAAATCCTGAACGATCTCTACCGGGAGGGGCTTGAATACTACGGCCGCACGCACCGCCATCCCAATGCCACGTTCTCCTACACAACCTCTTCGCTCATGGACCTCATGACCTGGGACGCGACTGACCAAATCGAACTGATCAATGTGCCGCTCCTCATGATTGCCGGCAGCAAGGCCGATTCGCTCTATATGACGCAGGATGCATTTGCCAAAGCTTCGGGCACTAGCGACAAGGAACTCTATGAAATTCCGGGCGCCACGCACATTCAGACGTACTACGTGCCCGAATACGTGGATCAGGAGGTTGCAAAGCTGTCGGAATTCTTCGGCCGCACTATGAAGTAATCCGCAAACACTGCTCCCAATGCTTTGAGCATCAGGAGCAGCCTGCCCGTAAAGCTCAGGTCTTGAATTTCACCGATAGGAGACTTTCCCATGAAGCCTGCCCTCACCCGCGCAGCCTGCCTTTTGTGCGCAGCGTTTGCTTCATTGACTGCCCCCGCCGCTTCGGCTGCGTCACAAACCATCCTTCGTGCTGCCGAGCAGCAATCCGTGCCCGTCAATCCCGCGAACTTCACGGGCGCTGCACGCAGTGACGGCGCATTTCGTCAGCAGACGCCTGCCCGAGTTTACGGCGGCTGGGTCACCTTTGAACCCGGATCCCGGACGCACTGGCACATCCATCCGCTGGGTCAGACACTGATCGTCACTTTCGGTGCCGGCCTCACTCAGGTCGAAGGCGGACCTGTCCGCGAAATTCGCGCCGGCGACATCGTCATCTGCCCGCCGGGCGTCAAACACTGGCACGGCGCCAAACCGAATCAAGCCATGCAGCACATTGCCATCGGCGAACGTGCTGAAAACGAGCAGGTTCAATGGCTTGAAGAAGTTTCGGATGAAATCTACCTGCAGCCGATCCAAGCGACTTCAATCAAATAAACGGAGACCATCATGAAGGAACTTTTTGAAATGCTCAATGGTTTGTCAAATCGAAAGCTCAATAAGCGCAGTTTCCTGGCTGCATGCGGTGCCGCAGCTGCGGCAGCGGCGATTTCAGCCCCTTCGGCCGGTGCGGCCTCTGCGAATGAGCGCCGGATTGCCGTTATCTACTTCTCTAAGACGGGGCATACGCAAAGCCTCGCGGAATGTGTTTCGGACATGACGGGCGCCAAGCTCTTTCGCGTGGAAACGGTCGATCCTTATCCGGAGGAATACCGAGAAACGACGGAGATTGTGAAAGCTGAAATTGAAAACAATATTGCCAGACCGATCAAGCCGCTTCAGGTCAATTTGGACGAATTCGATGTCGTCATTCTGATGACGCCCACCTGGTGGCACCATGTCGCAAGGCCGCTTCAGACCTGGATGGAATCCGCGAAACTCGCCGACCGCACAAACCTTCTCATTCTGACTGCAAATACGCACGGGGGCGGCGGACGCATGCATACGCGCGAAGATTTTGAAAAATGGCTGCCTCAAAGCCGTCTCGGCACCCATTTCACCGTTTTTGGCGGGGTGAGCCGCAAAGACCGCGAGGTTCGGCGCTGGCTCGAAGAAAACAAAGTGCTTTAAGCACGAAAACGCTCGGAGAATCATCCAAATTGCCGCATTCGACCCAATCACCATTGTTGATTCTCCGTTCTCCGACCTCAACAAACTGGAAGTCGCCGAACAGCTCAGCCAATGGCTGCACGCCAAACATTTAGATTGCTCTTGAATCGGAAGCCATAAAAATGACTCCACTCCAAATACCCTCTGCAACACTCTCTAACGGCGTCACCATGCCTAGACTGGTGTTCGGCACTTATCAAATCAAAGACCCGAAAATCTGTCAGAAGGCCGTTGAAGACGCACTCGAGGCCGGCTACCGTGCCATTGACACGGCTCAAAGCTACGGCAATGAAGCGGCGGTCGGCGCCGCTCTGAAGGCCTGCGGTCTTCCTCGGAGCGAACTCTTTATTACCACGAAACTCTGGGTGGAAGATGCGTCTGAAGCCGGTGCTCGCCGCGCCGCTCTTCGCTCCATGGAACTGCTGGGGCTTGATTACCTGGATCTTTACCTCATTCATCAGCCCGTCGGCGATGTTTTCGGTGCATGGCGAACGATGGAAGCGCTTTACCGAGATGGTCTGCTGCGTGCCGTGGGCGTCAGCAATTTCTCGCCGGACCGTTTGATGGACATAGCGCTCTCGAGCACTATTCGCCCGCAGGTCAATCAAATTGAAATCAATCCTTTTTGCCAGCAAAAGGATGCGCTCCCGGTCATGGCATCACTAGGCATTCTGCCTGAAGCCTGGGCGCCATTTGCCGAGGGCAGAAACGGGCTTTTCAGCAACGCAGTGCTCGCCGGCATTGCAGCCAAACACAACGCATCCATTGCTCAAATCGTTCTGGCGATGATTCTCAAAATGGGAGCCGTCGTCGTCAGCAAGTCGGTAAACCCAGAGCGGATGCGCGAGAATATTCGTGCGGCGGAGGTGCTGCTCGACCAAACCGATATGACTGCAATGGCCGCGCTTGACACCGGGCGGAGTCAATTTTTCTCTCATCGCGACCCGGAAATCATCAAGTGGTTCCACAGCCGTCACATCGAACACTAAAAGAATGCCCCTCTTTTGAATCAAGGATTTCGACATGACCCAAACAGCAGAAATTCTGAAAACACCGACGTCAGCTGCTCCGGAATCTATCGAAAAGTGTGCAGAACTCGCTCAGCTTGTCGAACGTTTCGTGGACACCAAAGGTGAATATGATGAACGCATTCCGGGGCTGCATATGTCCTCGCTCAAGGCGCCGATTTCCACGCCCAACTGCTTTTATGTGCTCTCTGTCGGAATGATTCTCAAGGGCTCGAAACGACTCCTGATTGGCGGAAAAACGTATGACTACGAAGCCGGTTCCATGCTTGTCACCTCTATTGATCTGCCGACATCGTATGAAATCGGAGCCGTTTCCAAAGACAATCCTTTTGTCTCGCTTTCTCTGAAACTCAATCCCGCCATTCTGGCCGAGCTGCTCGCGGAGGATGTCTCAACTCTGAAGCCCGGTGAGCCATACGGCTTTGATGCAGCCCCGGAAGAACTTATCGAAGACTTTGAGCGGCTGCTGCGCCTTTTAGATCGTCCGGCACAAATTGCTGCGCGAGCGCCGCTTCTCATTCGAGACATTCATTATCTTGCTCTCACGAGTGCCGCCGGCAATTCGCTGCGCTCCCTTTATGCCCCTGGCTCCACCGGTCATCGCATCCGGCAGGCCGTCAAATGGATGCGGGAAAATTTTCGTGAAACCATCACGATCGAGCAGCTCGCCGGCATTGCCCACATGTCGCCGGCGACCTTTCACCGACAGTTCAAGGAACTCACCTCCTTCACGCCGATTCAGTATCAAAAACGGCTGCGGCTCTATGAGGCTCAGCAATTTTTAATGCGCGGCGACGGTGACGTGAACAGCGCGGCCTTCGCCGTGGGTTATGTGAGTCCGCAGCAGTTTAACCGCGACTACAAGCGCTTCTTTGGCGATGCGCCCGGGCGCGTTACGAAATCTTTTAAACAGTCGCTTCGTGACCGACTGTCAGCCGAAACAGACGCTTAAGGGTTGCGTTTGGTGAAGCCGCTCTGCGCAGCAGGCGCCGAGAAGCTTTGGGGTTCAGTGGCGTCACTGCGGATTATTTTTTCGGAGTGTCCGAATTTACTGCGGGCGCCGCCTTCTTTTCTGTTTCAGACGACTGCGCAGCCTTAGTCTGCGGCTCGTCGCTGAAGTACCCCACCATTGCGCGCCAGTTGACGATCAGCATCAGCGCAAACACAGCAAGGCACTGGCCGGCATAGCCGGCCATGGCGTACGGCGTCATGACAGACGGCGAACCGTAAAAGGCATTGAAAAATGCCGGCGCACCGCCCGCAATTTCGGCTGCATGCAGTGCAAAGGCTGCCAGAGCCTCCGCATAGCATAGGAAGGCAGCCGCCATCAGCACCTTTTGGGCGCGAAAGCGCATCGGCCAAATCCTCGCACACATCAAAACGAAGACTGGAAGAATGGCGGGCAGAGCGGTAAGAAGCGTGCTGAGAATGAACTGCATAGCAAAGACACTGCGCTTCGGGGGCGGCAGCGTGACATTCGAAACGGAGGCGCAATCGTAGCAGAGACGTTTCGTTGATTCCTGCCCGAAACGAATAGAAAATGCCCGCAAAGACTGTCTGATCTTTGCGGGCATAACTGCCAGACCGGCACTTATTTTAGGTGAGCTGCCCGATAAGGGCAGCCTCTCTCATTAAGCCTGCTTGGCAGCTGCGTCAGCAGCCGGCGACGGTTCGCGAAGCTTCATGACGCAGTGATAAACCACCAGAAGGGCCAGAACGATCAGCGCTGCGGCGATGATCAGCTGCAGACCGCCAACCATGAAGACGAACGTACCGTCGGCCATGGAGCGGAAGATCCGCAGGCAAGCCTGAATCAGTGCAGTCATCGTCACCACAAACATGACGGTCATCGGACCATAAAGCATCCAGCCCTTGCGGCCGGTTGCCTTCAGGAAGACCGCGAGGCCAGTGAGCACCAGAGCCGAGAGAAGCTGATTGGCGGAACCAAAGAGCGGCCAGACCGACATGTAGCCCGCGAGGCAGAGCGCATAGCCCATGGCGAGCGTCAGGATCGTCGCGAAAACGGTATTCGTAAAGAGCTTCTGGATCGGTCCCATCGCTTCACCGGGGCCCGGGGTGAACAGTTCCTGCAGCGACATACGGCCGATGCGCGCCACAGCATCCACAGATGTCAAGGCCAAAGCAGAAACGCACATCGTAAGGATGCAGGCAGCAATGTCGGTCGGCACACCGAAGATATCGGTGAGGAATCCGGCGACGGAACCGGAGAACGTCTGGAAAGGCGTGCCCGCCGGAAGTACGCCGTTGTTCGCCGCGGCGCAGACGATGATCAGCGCCACGATGCCGAGAACAACTTCAACGCACATGGAGCCATAGCCCACAAGACGCATGTCCTTTTCGTTGGCAACCATCTTCGAGGAGGTGCCCGAGCTCACGAGAGAATGGAACCCAGACACAGCGCCGCAGGCAATCGTCACAAAGAGGATGGGGAAAAGATCCAGATTCTTGACTTCAAAACCAACGAATGCGGGCATATTGAGCGTCGGGTTCTTGACGAAAACGCCGAGAACACCGCAGACAATCATGCCGATCAAAAGGAACATCGAGAGGTAGTCGCGAGGCTGCTTAAGGAGCCACATCGGCATCACCGAAGCGGCAAAGAGGTACGCAAACACCACATAGCGCCACGTAACGCTGTCCAGATAGATCGGATTCGCGATGCCGACCCAGAGCATCAGGCACATGAGCACGATGCCGACCACGAGCTGAATGCCCGCTGTCGGACGGAACTTCTTCAGGTAGAGGCCAAAGAGCACCGCGACGAACATGTAAAGGAGTGAAATCGAACCTGCCGCCGCATTCGGCATGATCTGCGAGCCGTCCTTGGCAAACCCGTTGAAAGTGTTGGCCACCATATCGCAGAAAGCCGCAATCACGAGCAGCGTGAAAAGCCAGCAAAAGAGCAGGAACAGACGACGGCCGGTGCGGCCGATGTAGTCCTCAATGATCATGCCGATTGAACGGCCGCCATTCTTAACTGAGGCATAAAGGGCTGTGAAGTCCTGTACAGCACCGAAGAAGATGCCGCCGATGAGCATCCAGAGCAGTGCGGGAAGCCACCCGAACATCGCGGCAATAATCGGACCCGTAACAGGGCCTGCGCCCGTAATGGACGTGAACTGGTGCGCAAACACCGTCCACTTATTGGCGGGAGCGTAATCTCCGCTTTTATTTTCAACAGCCGGTGTCGGCCGGTTGGGATCGATCCCCCATGTCTTTTCGAGCCAGCGGGCGTATCCGAAATACCCGCAGGCCAGAGCGACGAGAGCGATCAGCATGACTGTCAGCCCATTCATTTCTACTTTGCCTTGGTTGAGTGACTTTAAAAAAAATCTCGCCGTCCTTCTGTCGAAACCCCGAGGTCTCCTTGACAGACAAACGGTGAATTGAGCCGCCGAAAACAGGGTCTTCCGGCGGCTTCATGAAATGAATGGTAGACAGTTTTCAATACGATAGCAAATGCAACTTTTCTTTTTTAATCCGCTATTAGCATTGATTTATATGAAATAATTAATGCATTATCTTTTTAATTGAAGTGCAATATGACCATTCGTAAGCAAATGTCAATCTGCCTGAGCAAAAGCGCTTAAGGGCTTTCACTCTTCTTTAGAACCTCAAAAACAAATTACGGGCGGCATTCCCCGCAAGAGGAACACCGCCCGTAAGTCAAAGATCCTTGGGGCAGCATCGCTTGGGTCTGGACCGAAGCGTTTGGGCTGCCCTATGAAAGATCGTATTTTTAGCCGAGGAAGTACACCCCTACCAAGCAGATGAACATCACGGGAGCCGTGCGTTTGACGATCTCAAAAGGCGAAACGCCAGCGAGCCCGGCAGCGATGATCATGCCGCCGGCGAGCGGCGAAGAAAGACGACCGAAATTGCCCGAAATGGCGGCAAGATAGCCCAGACTGTCAATGGACATACCGAACTGAGCGGCATGAGGCGTCACGGCCTCATTGAAGGCAAACGTGGCCGCGTCGCCCGAACCCGTCACGATGGCCATGAGATAAGGCCCTAAAGCAGCGCCCAATTTGGCCACTTCGTTGGCATGCGTGAGGTAATTGACGAAAGCATCGATCACGCCGCAGGCGCGCAGCCCGGCAGCGAATACGCCGGCAGCAATAATGATGCCGATGATGCTCGCATAACCGCGTCCCATGCCGTCAAAGAACTTCTTAGTCACTTCCGCCGGACTGGTACGAGTGACGGCGATAGCATAGATAGCGCCGATCAGCATGGCGGTAGCCACCGACATCTTGAGCTGCGGCGCCCAGATGCTTGCGCAAACGAGGATCACGACCGGAAGAAGCGGAGCAATGGCAAAGAGAATGTTGGGTTTTTCCGGCAGATCAGCCTGCTTATTATCTGCGCCGTCAACCTGAGAAAAACCTTCGCGGCGGAAATCGCGATAGACGACGCAGACGATGACCATCAAAACGATAGAGGCCAACGTTGCGCCGACAGTGACCGGCATCCAGCGGCCGATGAAGTCCATGATCGTGATGTCGGCGAGCTTAGCGATGAAGGCGTTGTGCGACACACCCGGGCTGAGATAAGCAAGCGTAATCGACCCCACCACGCTCGCGGCAGCGATGGCCGGATGGAAACCCGCACGAACCATGAGCGGAATGATCGTCGGACCGACCGCAGCTACCAGTCCTGAGGTCGAAGGGATGGCGATCGAAATCAGTGACACGACGAGCATGCAGGCGGGCAAAAGCATGAGGCCGAGCTTTTTGAGCGGCTTCGTGAGGAGCGCCACGAGATGCACGTCGCATTTCGTGAGCGAGACAACGCTTGCAAAACCCATCGCCGAGCAGATGGCAATGATGAGGGTTGCATTCGTCATCGACTTATCAAACTGCTTAAAAGCAATCATCGGTTCGAGCGAAAGCAGCGCCATCAAAATACCCGCTGAGAGCAGGACTAGACGGGTTTCACAGCGTTTGATAAGCGCTGCAATAGCGCCGATAGTGACGACAAGCGCCACACCCATGGACCATGTCATATTGAGATATACCTTTGGTTGGGAAGAAACGACCGTTGGCGGAGCGTTGTTTCGCTTCTTTTTTCCAGGGCCGCAAAGCGGACGATTCTAGCGAAATCGAATGACAATTGCGCTAAAGTATTTTTCCTTAGAAAACAATTTTTTTACCTGTCTTTTGAAAACAGCTAATCGACTGTTTGACGGGTATCGGCCAGGCGAACGCATAATCCCCAAAGCAGGATCACAGCAGTGAAGAAAACGAACGGCGCCGTCCAGCCGCCCGTTGCCTGCAAAAGCCGCCCGAAGATGAAAGGACCTGCACCGGCAGCCAGATACCCGATGCCTTGAGAGAGCGTCGATACGGCGAGCATGGCTTGACTGCCCTTCGTATGCGAAGCCATCAAGAGGAAGGCTGCCGAGAGCATCGCCCCCTGTGCAGCTCCAGCGGCAACAGAGGCGGGAAGGAGCCATGCGCCGCCAGCGAGCCAGCCGGCAAGCCCAAGCAAATAAAGGAGCGAAAGCACGGCGCCGGCAGTACGATCGTTGGGGCAGACTTTGAAGAACTTCGCCGTCATCACGGAAGCGGGCAGTCCCGAAAAGAGAAAGACGAAAATCCAGATGCCCGTCGTTTCAAAACTCATTCCCTGAGCACGCCAATACGAAGGCATCCAGGCTGCGGCCGTATAAATCAGTGTGGATTGAAGTCCCATCACCCCCGTGAGGATCCAGGCCAAAGGCACGCGTAGCGTCCGGCGAAGCAGTCCCTGCGGTCTCTCCTTATCCGCCGATGGCTTTGGTGCAGAGCAAGGCGATTCGCTTGACTGTCCTTGCATCCTGCACTGCATCAGGAGCAGCCAAACCATCAGCGCCAGCAGGGCTCCCGCGGTCCAAAAACCAAAGGGCCAGCTCAAGCTCCCGCCCCAGGCAAAAAGCGGCGCAGCCGTCAACCCGCCCACTGCACCGGAAAGCCCGATCATGCCGGTATAAAGTCCCATCAGCATGCCGATTCTTCTCGGCCAGCGCGTTTTGATGACGACCGGCATGAGCACGTTGAGGAGCGCAATGCCTGCGCCCAGCAGGAACATGCCGCCCGCAAACGCCGCCAGATTTGCAATGAAGCGAAGCGCTGTGCCGAGGAAGAGCAAACCGAGCGCAGCTGATGCGGCTCCGCAAAGGCCTAAACGCGCCTGAAGCGCCGGAGCGAAAAAAGAACAAAGCCCAAAAGCGGCGACCGGCAGTGCGGCGAGGAGCCCGTAGAGGCTCCAGGTCGTTCCGTAGGCGGCAACCACCTCTGCAGCTATGGGACCAACGCCTGTAACAGGACCGCGCATTACAAAGGCCGTCAACAGCAAGGCAATCAGTGCCTGAGAGGAAGTCTTTTGCGCTGAGGCATCGGATAATAGTGTCATTAGAAGGTTCTTTATGCTGTCACAGCGCCCTTAAAGTGCATTGAAAACAGATACATGCACATCATCAACGCCTGCGCCTCAATCGTAGCGGATCGTTACAGTTCACATATAAACTGAACAATTGTTCAGGCCATCCTGCGCTATCGTGTAGAGTGTAGATCAAATCATATCGTTCGCTCGGCGCCCGTCGCCGAATGAACTCCCTCCTACCTACGGACAAACCACATGCAGAAGAAAGTTTCCGTCATTGCCTTGTCGCTCGCTGCGGCTCTTGCTCTTGCCGGCTGCGCCAACGACGGCACACGCTACCGCGCAGACACCTACTACGCGGGACAGGTCAATCAGGTTCAGGAAGTCAATACCGTCCAGATCATTGCAGTCAATGCTGCCCGAGTTGCCGTCCCCAATGATGACAACCGTGATACCGCGAGAATGACCGGCGCCATTCTCGGCGCCATTGCCGGCGCGGCCATCGGCAACCACAACAATCATTCGACCTCCGCGCGCGTGATGGGCGGTCTCGCCGGCGGCGCGGTCGGCGGTTTGGCCGGCGATGCAGTCGGCGGATCGTCGTCGACGAGCTATACCGACGGCGTGCAGATCGTCTTCCGTACGGCTTCCGGCAAGGTGCTTCAGAGCGCACAGGTCGGCCGTCCCTGCGAATTCAAGACCGGCACGGCCGTTATGGTGTCGCCCACGCCTAACGAAGCGCGCATTCAGCCCAACAACCCTTACGGATGCGGCCGCTGATACTGGCGCTTAGCAGATTAAAGAGGATTCAATGATGAAGCTTCATACACTTGCCGCGCTGCTCGCGTCGACCATTGCCGCTGCGGCCGTTGCCGCACCGAGCACTGCCACCTCGACGCTCCCGCCCGGGGTCAAAGACATGAGCCCGGATCAGATTGATTACAACCTTCAGGCGATTGACGCGGCTGCCAAAGAACAGCAGGAATTGGCTCGTCAGAAAGAGGCCGCCCGTGCGGCAGCTCAAGCTGCCGCTCAGGAAGCTGCTGCCAAGGAAAAAGCGGCGGCAGAGAAACGTGCGGCCGCTGCCGCTCGAGCCAAAGCCCAGCAGCAGGCTGCGGCCGCCAAGGAAAAAGCCGCTCGTCAGGCGAAGCTCGACGCATATGAGGACAAGGTTCGCGAACTTGAACTTCAAATGAAGGAACTTGACGTGACTGAACGTCGAGCTCAAGTTGAAGGAACCGTTTCCGATGCTGCAGCTCGCTCGGAACTCTCACGCGAAAAAGCTCAGGTTGAGCTCGACCGCATGAAGGCCGAAGTTGAGGCACTGCGCGGGCAAATCAAGACGGCTCAATAAACTCAGGTATTGCAAAAGCGGCGCAAGTACGCCTGCGCCGCGCCTTTTAAGCGCTCCGCCATCCGTGTCGGAGCGCTTTTTTTCTCTTCAGAATTCGAACCGATAGAGCAGATCCAGCGCCTGATTGACGCCGGAGACGGCTTCCAAGTAGAGCCGCGGCATCAGTCGATAACGAAGCGTCAGCGTCGCAAGCGAATCAAAGATGCCGACGCCGTACTTCACCTGCAGACCAGGAAGCAGATAGGCGGACACCACTACCTGCTGGGATTCCCCGCTGCCCGCTGTATCGATGCCCACGCCGGAAAGGCCCACCGCGTCGCCGATTTCACTCAAAATGCCGCCGCCCTGAGAGGTGCCCAGCCCAATGAGCATGCTCGTCATCATGGCTGAGCTGCTGCCATCTTCCGAGCCCAGTCCCTCGCCTCGCAGGAGATAGGAAAGCGCCTCTTCGTCGGACATGGAGGGGGTTGAAAAGAGCTGTACCACCGGTTCGTCAGCCGTACCGGTGACACGAATGCCGGCCGTCACGTCGTCCTCTGTAGACTCCGGATTGCGGATCGCTTCCAAACGAATGCTTGGATTGGCCATCGGACCGGAAAAAAGGAATTCACCGGTTTGAATTAAAAGATCCTGCCCGTAAGCACGAAAACGCCCACGCGGAATATTCATGCTGCCGAGGAGTCCCATGCGGCCGCCGCCCATCATGAACTTGAGTTTGCCTGAAAGCGAAGCATCCAATCCATAGGCTTTGACACGCACATCCTTTTCACCAATCACGATGTCGACGTCTGCGCGTATCGGCAGACTTTCGGTCTTCGCGGCGATGGGGTTGAGATTCGCGTCGAGCATCACCTGGTCGTCCGACACGGAGACCGCAGAAGCCGGGAGCTCATTGATTTCAATAAGCGCCGACGGAATCTCCACGCTCCCCGATGCGGATGCCGACTTAGGATCGGCCTCGGTCTTCACATCCGCTTTAACGTCGACCCGAATAGAGGGCGGCAGGGTGAGCCGCAGCCCGTCTGTCTTGACTCGAGCAGTGGCGTGCCAATCCGTCAGACTTTCCCAAGAAGCGCTGCCGGAGAGTTCAATCTTCTGCAGCGTGCGCTCGGATGAATTCGTTTTCCCGGTCAGATTGGCAAGCGACCTCACCTCGCCCGTCAGGGTGGAAGAGCGGCCGTTAAAACGTAGCTCCAGTCCTGAGGGCTCCATATCGAAAGGCACCAAGTCGGCATTCACCACAACGTCCTCAAGCGTCGCACTGCCGTAGAGTTCGGGCTTGATGAGCGTACCGCCGGCTCGCAGATCAGCGTTAACCACACCCTCTGCTTTTTCCCCCTTAGAGAGGAACGGCTGAATAAATGAAGGCGTAACGCCCGTTAAGCCAAATCGCCCTTCGAGCCGACGCGTCTTCATGGGGTCAATGACGCCGACCTCTCCCCAAATGCTGCCGTTTCCTTTGGGCTTGACATCCCACGCGAGTGCAACGCGCTTTTCGTTGAGCAATGCATGCGCGCGCAGGCGTTCCAGTTCCACAGGAATCCGCACACCCTGCCAGCGGGTTGAATAAGCCAGTCCGTCCCCATTGAGATCGGCCATGCCTTCGGGCATGCGGCCGTTGTCAAGATCCCATTTCAGCCGCACGCCGCCCGTGAGCGCCCCCTCCAAGGTGTCGCTCTTGCGCCGCAGATAAGGTTTGAGAACTGACATCGAAAGACGAGTCAAACGCAGCTCTGCTTCCCCGCTGCGGCCCAGCACCAAAGTCTTCGGCGCACAGACCTCAGCATCATCATGCTTCCAACAATGTCCGGCAATCGTCGCCTGCGTTTTTGCCGTACTCCACGTCATGTCTGCTGGAGACGCATTGGACCAGACCCCTGCGGGCGTCGTGAGAGACGCTCGAGTTAGTCTCCCCGTCCAGTCGAGCGTATCGCGGGAGAAGCCCCCGGTGAGCGCAACGCTCCCGCTCACGGGCTCTCCGTCGAGCATCAGTTTGAGCGCGTGAGCCGTCTCACGCCCTTGGAGCGACGCCTCGAGCTGGGGCATATTGACGCCCGGCGCAGTGAGCTCCTTCAGATTGAGAAGAAGCTTCCCGACCACTTCGCCTTCCGAGAGGGATCGAACAATGAAATCGAATTTTTCCGCGGCAGAGCTCCCCGCTTTGGGCGGCACGAGTCTTCCCGGCGGCATGGGGCTGCTGATCGCCGAAGTGTCTGCCGTTTTTAGGGCTCCCGAAGCCGAAGCTTCAGTCGGAGCGGCCGGAACGGATGAGCTGCTCTTCTGAACCGGGCGCTTATACGCCGTGAACGCCTTCAGCTTCAGGCGCTCAACATCGGCATCTGGATTCGGAGAATTGCGAAGATCGGCATAAAGACCAAACTGCTCGAGGGCAAAAATATCGTTGTAGGCAAGCTTTTCGGCCTTCAGATCTGCAAGGATCACCGGATTAGCCAGGCTTCCGTCGACATGAACGTTCCCCTTGGCTCTGCCCTTCAGTCCCGGAATCGTGTTGAGGAGTCCAGGCGCATCGAGCTTCATATCGAGCTTCACGCCCCGAAGCTCTTCAATGGATCCGGCTGCTGAGGCGGTGTTGCGGCCCAATAGGACGTAGAAATCATCCAATTGCCAATTCAGCCCGTTTTCGCCTGCTGCAGCCAAACGGAGTTCGAGCGGCGCATTTTGCTTGCCAATCGCCCCCTTTACCTGACTCTTGGCGCTGAAAGCAAAATTGCCCGTCGTTGTGAATGAGCCTTTTCCTGAGGCCTCAGCGGCGAGTTTCAGCGGGAAAGAGACAACCCATCCGCCCAGGTCGATATTGTCGGCCTTGAGCGTCCCGCTCCAGTCAAGATCTTTCGGCCACTCTGCCGATCCTGCAGCTTCAAGCCGTCCCAACGGGGTTTCTGCAACGAAGCGGTCAATCCGAGCCCCTGAGAGCGTTCCCGAAAGGGCCGCATCAATCACGCCGGCAAAAGTCTTTTTCCCAGCGAGAATGGCTTGAGAAGCCGAAACCTCGGGCTTACCCGAGAGAGTGAATGAATACTTCCGGGCATCTCCGCCGGCGTGAAAAGCCAAATCACGAATGGTCCAGAAGGCATTTTTCAATGCTTCGGAAGCGCCCGCGGACGCTGGCGTCCCTCCAGCTTTTTGAAGCTGAGAGGCCTTGTCTGTTTGCGTCTGGGCTGCCGATGCAGCATCCGGCGGCACGGCCCCTTTTGCCTGCGCTGCGTTTTGAGCGGGCTGCTTTACGGCCAAAGCCGGCACCAAGAGCTCAGACGACGTCAGTGAAGCATTGAACGGGAGATAGGGTTTAGACGGGTCGGCAGAGAGTGAAAACGCCAGATCAACAGCCCCTGCGGCAGAACCCGTGAGCTTAAGTTCGCCGATAACCTCTCCGGAAAGATCCATCACCAAAGTGCTCTGAGGCGACTTGAAACGGATGCCTAGCAGCTTTCCCCAAGGCTCGGCGTCCGCACGAGCTTCAAGGTGAACGGAAAGCGGCCAGGCATCAGCGAGTTTGGCCTCTGCAGAGGCGCTGATGGAGACTACGGAAGATTCAATCGCCGCGGCTTCAACCGAAAGAGAGCCGTCCTTCTGAACTGAAGCGTTTTTAATTTCTGCTTTATTGAGCACCAAGGGCGCCAACCCGGGCAGCGCCTGATCTGCCGAAAGTCCGGCAACCTGCCAATCTGTCATCACAAGCGACGTCAGCTTGGCGTCAAGCGGCAGGGCTAGAGCGGGCAGCTTCGTGACAAAAGGCTTTTGGAGCATTTCATCCAAGGCTTGGGCAAAGCCCTGAAGAGCCGCTGCGGAGGAAGCGTTCGCTTGCGCCAAGCTGCCTGAGGCCGTTGGCAATTCATCAGCCTTAAGCGCTTTGGCCTCTGCGGCGGGAGGCTCCTCTGAACCCTTTAGAAGCGAAACTCGGCCGCCGGTCAAATGAATGGCATTCACAGTCGCCGCACTGCCGCCGAATAGAAATTCGGCCGCTTTGAAAGCATTGGAAGACAAACTGAAGGCGGGCGCTTCAATCATCAGGTCGTTATAGGCAGTTTCTGGCAGGCGCAGCTCGCCATGGATAAGTTCCGCCGAGGCCGTAAACTCACCCACCGTCAGCCGCAGATCGTCGATCTCGGTCCTGATCTGCTGGAGCGCCGCCTGCTCCAGAATGACGGAAAACGGCAGCTGCAGATCCGGCAGTCCGGCAGCATCGTCAGCAGGCGCATCCTCCGAAGCGGGAAGCACCGTTGTGTCCACTTTGATGTCGGCTCCGACAACCTCGAGCTTAGTGACGTGAAGGGAGTGCTCAAAAAGCGCCCGCCAATCCCAGCCGAGGTGCAGTTCATCAATCTTGGCCGAAATACCCGCAGACATCCAGCCGATGCCCTTGACCGTCAGATCATCCCAAGGACCGGAGATCGCCTGCGCCTCAAAGCCCGGCACGAAACGGACAGCGAGATGAAGCGCTGCTGAACGACCGCTTTCCGTTCCGGCCAGCCAGGCCGCACCCCCTGCGGCAGCGGTCAAAACCCCTGCCGTGCCGATGAATGTCCAAAATGCAAAGCGCAGCATCGGACGGCGTCGCTTCTCTGCGCTCTTAGGAACGTCCGTCTTCGGATCTGTAGTTTTGGTCGTCATCACTCAAAGCTCCGGTCCGAGACCAATGTAGAAGGCAAATCCCTTGTGATCCGGATCGCCGATCGGACGCGCAATATCCAATTTCACCGGGCCCACGGGAGACTGCCAGCGAATGCCTAAGCCCGCACCCGTTTTAAAGTGCGTAGAGTCCAAGCGGTCCACCGCTTCACCCGTATCCACAAATGCTGCCCCCCACCAGGATCCCGTTACATTGAATTGATATTCAAGCGAAGCCGTGAGGAGGCGCTTTGCACCTCGAAGATCGCCCGATGCGTCACGGGGAGAAAGGGATTTGTAGTCATACCCTCGAATGCTGCGGTCGCCGCCAGCAAAAAAACGCATATCCGGCGGCACCTCATCAAAACTGCTCGAGGAAATCCAGCCGAAAGCGTAGCGGCCGATGAATCGATGCCGCGCGGCATAGCTGCGAATGATGGCGCCTTGGGCATTGAATGCCCAGAAATTAATGTCTGACCCCCAAAGATCTCTGGCGATATCGAGCGAGTAGCGCTGCGAGTCTCCCCACATCGGCATGGAACCCCCGCGCGAGCGTGTGCGGTTAAACGCAATCGTCGGATAGACGAGCATTGTCGTGGCATCCGTATCGCCCTGCGTGAAGTTGTCGATCAGCCAGTGCAGACCAATGGAGCGCTGCCAACCGTCTTCCATATTCCAATAGCGAGTCGCTGCCAATGAGGTCTGCATTGACTTTGTGTCATTCAGATCGGTGTGCTTGAGGCCGCCCTGAGCGAGCCAAAACTCTTCGAGCGGGCTCTTCTGCAGCGGCATTTTGTAGCTTGCATCCATCGTCTGCTCTTTGCCTGACACGGTTGAAGCGAGAGACAGACTATGGCCGCGCGAATTCACCCACGGCTTTTCCCATTTGCCCGTGAAGCGAGGACCTGCATCGGTTGAATATCCGACACCTGTTTCAATAATGTTGCCTTTGCGCGGAGTGAGCGCCCCCGACATCGGCACGATGTGATTCTCGACGTCGGCCTGCTTAAAGTTCGGGGCAACGACGGCAGAACTGAACCATCCCGTATCGGCGAGATTCTCGTTTAACTGCGCGAGCTTCGGTGCGGCGTAAGGTTCTCCATCCTTAAAAGGGACGAGCGGTTCAAGCATGTCAGCGTCAATTTGTCCGCCGGCAAATGAAACGGGGCCGAAATGCCATCGAGGACCCGAATCATAGGCGAGCCGCCAGTACGCTTCCCGCAGCTCTCTGGATACGCCGAGTTCGTTTTTCGTAAAGCGGCCTTGAAAATAGCCTTTGCGGGTCGCCAGGCTCTGCACGGATTTCTTGAAGTCCTCATATTCACCGTGATTGAGCACGCTGCCCTTTTTCGGCAAGTTCTTCCTGAGCGCAGCAAAATCCGGATCATTGGCGGCATCACCCTCGAGCGAGAGTTCTGCGCCCATCACTTTGACCGGGTCTCCGGGCGTCACCACCACAGTCAGTTCGCGCGGATTGCGGCTGCCTTCTGCGGGTTTCGGTCCCCAGGAAAACTTCAGCTGCGGATCGTAATAACCCAAAGCCCGCAGTCCGGTGCGTACCCCGCTTCGCACTCGTGCACGATAGCGCCCTTCGACGGTAATAGAGCCGATGCCCATGGAAGCAAGCTGCGCTTCGACATTGCTTTTGAGGTCGCCCTGAAGTCCTTCAACCTTGACGGAAAAGGCGTCAGCAGCATGTGCTGCAGTCGCTCCAAGAACGATGCAGAGCAGGCCGACAAAGACAGCGGAGAGGCGTATAGACGGCATCATGACGAGGCGTATGCTGCTAAATCTTGATATTTGGAACTCAAACAGGATTTCAAACGCCGCAGCTGCGGCACTGAACTCTTATCTCAGCGCTTTGCGCGGCCAACGAGGCCGCGGCGAATCTTCTGCACCAGCAGCCCTGCGCGTTTATCAATTGTAGGAGAAAGGCGAAACTTCTCTTAGGCTGTGACATTATTCAAGACAATTCTGTGCGGTTTGTGATCGGGCAAAAGAAAACCGGCCGAGCGTGCGTCTGTTCAATCCAGTACGCAGCCGCGGCCGGTCGGCTCGTCTGCAGTGAACCGCTGAGGCCAGCTTCTCCGGCCTGCGGCTCGAGCATCCGTCAAGCCTTCGGCGTTTCAGTCTTCACAACAGGCTTCGCCGCAGGTTTTTCTTCAGCCGTTTTGACTGCCGCAGCGGCTGGTTTAGCCGCCGGCTTCGCAGCTGGCGCCGCCGCAGGTTTGGCCGCAGTCTTGACTGCGGGCTTTTTCACCGGTGTTTTGCGCGCTGCCAGCTTCTTGGCAGCGGGTTCGGCCTTGGCCGGCGCCTTTTCGGCCGCGGCCGCTTTGACTTCAGGCTTTACTTCCGTCTGGGCCGGAGCCTTCACCGTTTTAGGGGCCGCCTTTTTAGCAGCAGGCTTCACAGGCTTCTTTTCCGCCGTTTGCGCAGCTGCCTTGGCAGCAGGTTTAGCAGCCGTTTCTGCAGTCTTAGCCGCCTTCTTCACGGGAGCACCTTTGGCTGCAGTCTTTTTAGCCGCCGGCGCTTTGGGCGTCTTGACGGATTTTTCCTCTGCTTTTTCGACCGTCTTCTTTTCGGCCTTCACCGCTTTGCTTGGTTTAGCGGCGACTTGCTCCACTTTCATTTTTTTCTGCGGCGTCACACTGTATTTTTCCGCAAGAAGCTTCACGGCTTCATTGAAGAAAAGCTTCACGGCTTCTTCGGGTGCAAGTCCCATTTTTTCAATGGCAGCTCGAAAGCCGGTGAGCTCTTTTTCCGAAAGTTCAATCTTCGTCTTGATCTTGATAATGGCCATGAATCTTCTCCTAATACCTGCAGAGCTTCAGCACAAAACTGATTGTCTCAGGCGGTTGACTGTTGTCCGCTCGAAAATGCGGCATGCGCATCGAGCCTCCATCAAGAGCCTTTCCCAACCTGCAGCGCGATTGAAAGTGTCAATGCGGATTGAGAATCGCTTTGCTCATTCTGCCACTTCATTTCGCGAGCGAGAAGTCATGAACAATCAAAAAATCTCTTCAAAATCTCAGCAAAAGAAAACCGGCGCCGATCTCTGTGGAAGATCATGCGCCGGCCGACAGCTACAGCGGCTTCGTAAGAAGCCATCTATAGCAATGTTGACGAGAAGACAGAGCTTTAAGCTCTGGAGTCCTCACTTCGTCTTCTTTTCACCCTTGCGCCACCAGAAAGGATCGTCTTGACGGACGGTTTCCTCGAGGAATTCACGCAGAAGATGAGAGAGAAGAACATTGTTCTTCGCGGCCAAGGCTTCGGCCGCGGTCTTCAGTTCAGTTGGAAGGCGGCAGCTAATGACGCCCGTCTTTTTGGCGGGACGCCCGCTCTGGCTGCTGCCGTCAAGAGTCATGTCCATTTTTTCGCTCCGTGTTTTGTACGCTGCCGGATCCTTTGAGCCGGCATGGTCAAGGTCCGAGGCGCCGCCTCGGAGCAGTTCAAAATATTGGTGCGTCTCCACATCCCCCATGCAAAGCCGCACCTCTCTGCTGGCAATCAGTGTTGCCTTATCAGATTTAGAAGTAAAGATCAAATCTTTTTGTAGGCGGTCAACCATTTCAAACGCCGCATTGCGTTTTGCTCATTACAGGCATTAAGCACGCATTGTCTGAACGGTGTCTTCGGCCGCTTCCGCTACTTCCTCAGCGTATTGTGAGGCGCCCCGCGTGTTTTAGAAAGGCCTCTACCTCGGCAGGAGTACAATCAATTTGCAACCGAGCGTAATCAGATCAACTCTTGAAATCCCTTGGGGCGCAAACCTTTCGCGTTTTCCGGCCGGTTTGCACTCAGTCGCGGAGCGGGTTTGGCATCGGTATTGACAATAAGAAGCTGCATTCACTGCCTCCATTGAGGCACACAATTATTGAAATAAAGAGTTGCAATTGATTCGCGTAAATACTGTGACTGAATAACAACGCAGACAATCAACCGATCCCACCCCGCGCTTTTCTTCTCAACCTCACTATTTAATATCTTCAGGCAGCCCTTCCGCCCCTTTCTCCCATGCCCCAAGTTCCGATCCGGTCTCTTCTCAAAGTTCTGACGATCACCCTCATCATGCATGTCTGTTCAACGGGGATGCGTTTTACAGCCACACTCGATGCCATCAATTCGGGCGCGTCAACTTTCTGGGTCGGGGCCATGCTGGCTTCAATTTCGCTCGGTCCCATGTGCTTTGCCATCCCCTCAGGGCGTTGGCTGGATCGCGGCGGTCCCCGCGGGCCGCTTGCCGGAGCCCGCATCGGCATGATGCTTGCCGGCAGTTCAGTGCTGTTATTCCCTGCCGCTCAATACGGCATCGCTTCACTCTTTGCTGCGGCGACGCTGACGGGTTTTTCCTTCATGCTCACGAATGTTGTCGTTCAGCGGCTCACGGGCGACGTGAGCACCCCCAAAACCAGGCAGCTGGCTTTTACGGCACTTTCTCTCACCACAGCCACCAGCAACCTCGCCTCTCCGGTAGCTGCCGGCTACCTCATTGAGCATTTTTCATATGCTGCAGTCTATATGTGGGCTCTGGGGCTGCCGCTCCTGCTTTCAATCGTCCTCCTGTTCCCCGGCATGCGCCGGCTGCTGAACACAGCAAGCCGCAGACGAAAAAAGCTTCCGGCAGCTGACGGGCAGTCCAACAAAGAGCGCAGCGGTTCTGCCATGGACTTTCTCAAAGATCCGCCGATGCGTGCCGTTCTCTGTGCTTCGGTGATGATCTCCATTGCCTGGGAAGTCGGCAATCTGCTGATACCGGTTTATGCCGACAGCGTTGGTTTGTCACCCTCTGAGATCGGCTGGGTGCTCGGCAGCTTTGCTTGCGCGACCTTTGTTGTGCGCTTCTGTACGCCCATTCTTCTGCACTACGTGCTCGAGTGGCACATGATCGTCCTGTCTCTTTTCTTAGCGGCGATCGCCTTTGCAGTCATGCCGTTCACGCATAACCCGTATGCTTTGATGGCGGCAGCTTTTCTGGAAGGTCTCGGACTTGGAGCGTCATTGCCCAACATGATGTCGCTCGTCTACCTCTTCGCACCGCCGCATCGAATCGGCGAAGCTATTGGCCTGCGCATCACAGCGCTCAATGCCGGCAAATCCATCTTTCCGCTCTTTGCAGGCTTTCTCGGCACGCTGATCGGCGCCGGCGGTTCCATTTGGGTGCTCGCTGCCTGCACTGCGGGCGGTTTCGCTTATGCCGCCAGCGCAGCGAGCGAGGTTTTAAAGCGCATGCGCGCATTGCGTATCGACGGCGAATACGCCAAAAAGCCCGTGGCAGGCGACCCGCATGACCATCAGGAACTCCATCACTGACGACTCTGCACTTCTGCGCTTGTCTTATCGAGCGCTTGGAAGCACCCGCGTTCATTCAAATACGGGCGGTCGGTTTGGGCCGCATGGTTCGCTCATAAACACAAATGTCTGCGAAATGCCGTTCAGCATCAGGTGAAGTATTCCCGAATATTTGATACATGTCGAATATCTCTTCAACTTAAGCGTTAAAGGGGTTTTCACCCATTAAGATGCCGGCATTCGACAAAGCCATGGCGCTCGCTTTAAGACGCCCCCACCGACCGCTTCATTATTCCCGCCATTTTTCCGGCAGGCGGTCAACGCTTTACCAAGTTTTCTCTCATGTACAACCCGAAATCTCGCCGCGCGGACGAGTTCATCAACCGCGAGGAAATTGAAGCCACTCTGAAGTGGGCCGAAGAACACAAATCTGACCGTCCGCTGATTGAATCCCTGATTGACAAAGCCCGTACGGCCAAAGGTCTCACGCACCGTGAAGCCGCCGTGCTGCTTTTTTGCGATCTTGAAGACTGCAATGAACGCATCTTTTCAATCGCCCGTGAAGTCAAGGAAAAAATCTACGGCAACCGCATTGTTCTCTTTGCGCCGCTCTACCTCTCCAATCACTGCGTAAATACCTGCACCTATTGCCCGTATCACGCTAAAAATAAGAACATCGTCCGCAAGAAGCTCACGCAGGAAGAAATCACCCGCGAGGTGGTTGCTCTTCAGGACCTCGGTCACAAGCGTTTGCTGCTCGAGGCCGGCGAGCACCCAAAGTACAACCCCATCGAATACATTCTGGAGTCGATTAAGACCATCTATTCGATCAAACACAAGAACGGACAAATCCGCCGCCTGAACGTCAACATCGCCGCGACGACGGTTGAAAATTACCGCAAGCTTCATGATGCAGAGATCGGCACCTATCAGCTCTTCCAAGAAACCTACCATCCGGAGGAGTACAAGAAGCTGCATCCAAAGGGACCCAAGGCGGATTACGCTTGGCATACAGAAGCGCATGACCGCGCTATGGAAGGCGGCATTGATGACGTCGGCCTCGGCGTTCTTTTTGGTCTGACGCTCTACAAGTACGATTTTGTCGGCCTTCTGATGCATGCCGAGCATCTTGAAGCCGTCTGGGGCGTGGGGCCGCACACCATCTCCGTGCCGCGCATCTGCCCGGCCGACGATATTGATCCGCACACCTTCAGCAATGCCGTGCCCGACGCGATCTTCCTCAAGATTGTGGCACTGATTCGACTCGCCGTTCCTTATACCGGCATGATCATGTCGACGCGTGAAAGCGCCCGCATCCGTTCTGAAGCGCTGGAACTCGGTATTTCGCAGATTTCGGGCGGTTCCCGTACATCCGTTGGCGGCTACACCATTGCCGACATTCGCGACATTGAAAATTCCGCTCAGTTTGAAACGAATGACCGCCGCACGCTTGACGAGGTCGTCCGCTGGCTCCTCGAGAATCACTACCTGCCGAGCTTCTGCACAGCCTGCTACCGCGCCGGCCGCACGGGCGACCGCTTTATGGAATTTGCAAAGAACGGCGCTATCGCCGACTACTGTCAGGCCAATGCCATCCTGACGATGAAGGAGTATCTGTGCGACTACGCTTCCCCCAAAACGCTGGTTGAGGGTGAACAAGTCATTCAGCTCGAACTCCCCAAAGTGAAGAATGAGAAGTTCCGCAATGCGAGCGTAAAACGTCTTGAACGCATTGCTCAGGGTGAACGCGACTTCCGCTTCTGACGTCTGAGCATCTCATCCGCCCGTGCTTGATGTCGAATGCGCGGGCGTCCAAGATGCCGTGCTGTCAGCACTGACAAATGAGCCTCCGAAAATGCAAGTCATTTCGGAGGCTCTTATAGTTTTGGGGTTTATTACGGCTTAGGCGGCAATCCGCTCGGGGCCGCTGCACCGTTTTTGGCGCCGTCGACAATCTTCATTGCTGAAGTGATCATGGTCGACAGATCCCCCATATTGCCCGGCACGATCAGCGTATTGTTGGTGCGGGCAAGCTCCCCGAACGCTGCAACATACTTTTCGGCCACCTGCAGGCTGACCGCAGTGGCGCCGCCCGGAGCCTGAGTCGCTTCAGCAATGCGGCGAAGTGCTTCGGCAGTAGCCGTAGCAATAGCGAGCGTTGCAGCTGCCTGACCTTCTGCTTTGTTGATTTCAGCCTGCTTGTCGCCCTCAGACTGTGCGATAGCAGCTTCTCTTGCACCGGTCGCGAGGTTAATCTGCTCAAGCTTGCGGCCTTCAGATGCCGCTACCACGGCACGCTTTTCACGTTCAGCCGTAATTTGCTGCTGCATTGCCTGCAGAATCACCGCCGGCGGAGTCAAATCCTTGATCTCATAGCGCAGTACCTTGACGCCCCAATTGAGTGCCGCTTCGTCAATGGCGGAAACAACCGACTTATTGATTAAGTCTCGTTCCTCAAAAGTTTTATCGAGCTCCATCTTGCCTACCACGCTGCGCAGCGTTGTCTGAGCCAGCTGAGTGACAGCAATGATGTAGTTCGAGGTGCCGTAGCTCGCCCGCTGCGGATCGGTAACCTGAAAGAAAAGCACGCCGTCCACGGTGAGCTGCGTGTTGTCGCGCGTAATACAGACCTGACTCGGCGTATCCAGCGGAATTTCTTTAAGCGAGTGACGATAAGCCACACGATCAATGAAAGGAATGATGAAGTTAAGACCTGGACTCAGCACGGCATGAAATTTGCCCAGGCGCTCTACTACCCAGGCGGTCTGCTGCGGCACAACCTTGATGCCCTGACTGGCAAACACGACCGCGACCAGCACGATGATGAGTGAAAGGATAAGAAATCCGGTGATTTCAATGGGCATGAGACTGCTCCAAACGATGTGCTGAAAAAATGTCGAAATCTCTCTTAGAAGCGCCGGCCGAGCACGAGCTGCGTGCCGTCGACTCGGGCGATAGTCCAGCGGCCAGGCGTCAGCGGCTCATTTCCCTCTGGCCGGGCAACCCACGGTGCTCCGCGGTATTGGACAACCGCAAGACCGTCGCTGCCCACCACATCCACCGTCACCCATTGACCGCTGTCCAAGTGCTGCAGTTTGGCAGACGGATCTTTTCTCCCGGCATTTCGCCGGCGCACAGCGATGACGGAAAGGCACCCGCCTGCGAGCACTGCTGCGCAGACGACAAGCTGCATGGTGAAGTCAAGACCGACGGCAGCTCCAGCCGCCGTCGCTCCAAAAGCAAATGCAACAACCAAAAGATAAGCGGTGCCGAGGAAAATCTCCGCTCCGAGAACGGCGATGCCGGCGATGAGCCAGGCGATGGCAGGAGAAACCGAAAACATGTTTGTCTTAGAAAAGTCTGTCGAAAAACATGCCTAAAACGAGGCATCCGGACAGCGTACCGACGCTGCGCCGTTAAATCGCTCAGCGTTATCCGCATGTACGCAATCGAGTCTAGCACGCGTTGCCGATCGTTCTTCACAGGATCGTATAAATATGAAAAATCCCTTGAACTTCGTGAAATTCAAGGGATTTCATAGACTCTGTACGCCGGCCGAAACCGGCGGATCAAGTCAAAAATGCGCGCGGCACTTGTCGATTATGAGCCGCGAGCCAGGCGACGCCAAGTATCCACCACCGTATCGGGGTTGAGCGAGATGGACTCGATGCCTTCATCCATCAGCCACTTGGCGAGATCCGCATGGTCGGAAGGTCCCTGACCGCAGATGCCGACGTACTTGCCCTGAGCACGGCAGGCACGAATAGCCATCGAGAGAAGCGCCTTCACAGCCGGATTGCGTTCATCAAAGGTAGCAGCCACGAGACCGGAGTCACGGTCAAGACCCAATGCAAGCTGCGTCATGTCGTTGGAACCGATCGAGAAACCGTCGAAATATTCGAGGAACTGTTCGGCCAAAAGCGCATTGCTCGGGATTTCGCACATCATGTTGAGGCGCAGTCCGTTCACGCCGCGCTTCAGACCGTGCTGCTCCATGATTTCCGTGACGCGGCGGGCTTCTTCAACCGTACGCACGAACGGAATCATCAGTTCGACGTTGGTAAGCCCCATCTCATCGCGCACAAACTTCATTGCACGGCATTCCATTGCGAAGCATTCCGCAAAGGAGTTTGCAATGTAGCGGGAAGCGCCGCGGAAGCCGAGCATCGGATTTTCTTCCACCGGTTCGTAGTTGGCGCCGCCGATCAGCTTGCGGTATTCGTTGGACTTGAAGTCTGAAAGACGAACAATGACCTTCTTCGGATAGAAGGCTGCGGCGATCGTAGCCACGCCTTCAGCGATCTTGCGCTCGAAAAAAGCCTTGGCCGACGGATAGCCCGCAGAAAGGCGTTCAACGGCATCGCGAAGCTCACCCGGGACATTCGGGTATTCAAGCACCACCTTCGGGTGGATGCCGATGTTGTTGTTGATGATGAATTCCAGACGGGCAAGACCCACACCCTGATTCGGAATGGACTGGAAGTCAAAGGCAAGCTGCGGGTTGCCGACGTTCATCATGATCTTGACGGGAATCTCAGGCAAAGCGCCGCGCACAACCTGTTCCGTCTTGACCTCAAGAAGGCCTTCGTAGATATTGCCCGTATCGCCTTCAGCGCAGGAAACCGTAACCTTGTCGCCTTCCATCAGGCGTTCAGTGGCATCACCGCAGCCAACGACAGCCGGGATACCGAGTTCACGAGCGATGATGGCGGCATGGCAGGTACGTCCGCCGCGATTCGTCACGATAGCGCTGGCGCGCTTCATCACCGGTTCCCAGTTGGGATCCGTCATGTCCGTTACAAGGACGTCGCCCTCAAGGACACGATCCATTTCTGAGGCGCTCTGCACAATGCGCACGACGCCCTGACCAATCTTTTGTCCGATAGCACGCCCCTGAACGAGCAGGCGGCCTTTGGAGCCAAGCGAGTATTTCGTCTGAACTTCCACGGACTTCTGCTGGCTCTTAACGGTTTCCGGACGAGCCTGAAGAATGTAGATCTTGCCGTCGGTGCCGTCCTTGCCCCATTCGATATCCATCGGGCGGCCGTAGTGCTTCTCGATGATGCGGGCAAATTTGGCGAGTTCGATCACGTCTTCGTCGGTAATGGCGAAACGGCGGCGATCTTCCGGATCCACATCCACGGTACGAACCGTGCGGCCGACGGAGGCATCCGTTTCAAACTCCATGCGGATCAGTTTGGAACCAAGCGTCTTGCGGATGATCGGGAACTTGCCCGCGTCAAGCGTGGGCTTAAAGACATAGAACTCATCAGGATTGACAGCGCCCTGCACGACGGTTTCGCCGAGGCCGTAGGATGCGGTGATGAAGACCACCTGGTCGAAGCCCGATTCGGTATCGAGCGTGAACATCACGCCGGCAGCGCCCTTGTCGGAACGGCACATGCGCTGCACGCCGGCAGAAAGCGCCACTTCAGCGTGCGTAAAGCCTTTATGAACACGGTAGGAAATGGCGCGGTCGTTATAGAGCGACGCGAAGACTTCCTTCATGTGATGCAGGACGGCATCGATACCGACCACATTCAGAACCGTCTCTTGCTGGCCGGCAAAGGAAGCGTCCGGAAGGTCTTCAGCTGTGGCAGAGGATCGTACGGCTACTGAAATATCACGGCCTTCACGCAGCCATTCGTAGAACTCGCGAATTTCCTTTTCCAGCTCGGCGGGGAACGGCGCACTTTCAATCCAACCGCGGATCTCAGCACCGGCAGCGGCCAGGGCCTTAACGTCGTCAACATCAAGCTTTGCAAGACGCGCGTGAATACGGTCTTCAAGACCGCCTTCCTTCAGGAAGAGACGGAAGGCTTCTGCCGTGGTGGCAAAACCGTCCGGGACACGAATGCCCGCGCTCGTAAGCTGGCTGAGAAGCTCGCCCAAAGAGGCGTTCTTGCCGCCGACGCGGTCAACATCCGTCATGCGAAGCTGACTGAAAGGGAATACGTAACGACCCTGTACCATTTTTATCCTCTGATCACCCGCTGAACAAGTCCTTCTTGCTCTCTTTGGCGGGCGCTTGTTTAGAAAACATGCGCATTCTACTCGGGCTTGCGCCCGGCTTGGTAGTCACACAAATATCGTTTTTTCTAAACAACAGCTTCAGCCGCACGATTACGCCGTTTGAAGGTTAAAATTTCGGCGCTTTTAGAAAATCGCCCATTTCATTCAGGTTTGACATGACTGACACGGAAAAGGCCAAGAAGACCCGACAGATCTTCATCGTGAGCGACGGCACCGCCATTACGGCTGAAACGCTCGCGCACTCCATCCTCACGCAGTTCCCTGACCTGCACTACCACCAAACGCGCATCCCGTTCGTTAACTCTGTCGAAAAAGCTGTCGACACGGCCCGCCGCATCAACGCCGTTGAACGCGAGGAAGGCCTGCGCCCGATCATCTTCACCACCTTCGTTGAGCCCGACATCATGCGTACGTTCAACGAGTTGGTCTCCGGCCACATCATCGACCTCTTCCGCAAGTTCGTCGGTCCGCTGGAAACGGAACTCGGCATGAAGAGTGAACACAGCATCGGACAGACGCACCGCATTCGTGATGATGAGAAGTATCAGCGACGCATCGCGGCAATCGACTACACGCTGCAGCACGACGACGGCCAAACCAACCGCGGTCTGGACGAAGCGGATGTGATTCTTGTCGGCGTCTCCCGTTCCGGCAAAACGCCGACATCGCTCTTTCTTGCCATGCAGTTCGGCATCAAGGTTGCAAACTATCCGCTCATTCCGGAAGATTTCGACCGCGGAACACTTCCCGAAGCGCTTCTGCCGCTGCGCAGCAAACTTTTTGGTCTTTCCATCGCACCCGAACGCCTTTCCGAAATCCGCAATGAACGGCGCCCGGGCAGCCGTTATGCGAGCCTGCCCAATTGCCAGCAGGAGATTCACGACGCCGAAGATCTCATGCATCGTGAAGGCATTCGCTGGCTCAACTCAACGACAAAATCGATTGAAGAAATCTCTGCGACAATCATGTCTGAACTGGGTCTGGACAAGCGCAAAGCTTAAGACTGGAGCCCGCCGCAGCTGCTCCACACCGCATGCAATATAAAAATCCGCCGAGCATTCATTCCGGCGGATTTTTTTTATTTGCGGCCTGCGGCATGCTTTTATGAGAGAAGCGTAAACCCTGCCAGCCCAACGAAAATAACGGCTGAGGTTCGGTTGAGTATTTCTTGAAACCTGGCGCTGCGGAGCCGATCTGCCAGCGCACCTGCACCCCAAGCAATAGCACCAAAAACAATAATGGTGGCAAAAATAAAGGTTACTCCCTGAATCACCATCTGCAGCACAAGCGGCCAGCCTGTCACGCCAGCGGGTACAAACTGCGGGAAAAAGGCAAGAAAAAAGATCTGAACTTTCGGGTTAGTAATGTTCATTACTACACCGCGGCGCCAAAGCGCCAGTCCGGAAAGCTTCACCGCATCATGACCGCGCGCCGCATCCTTGGCGTGAGTCCAGGCCTGCCACGCAAGCCAGAGCAAATAAGCCGCCCCCAAACACTTGATGGCCCAGAAGAGTGCCGGAACCGCCGCCACCACTGCAGCAATCCCCAACGCAGCCGCGAGCGTCTGCAAGAGCAGCCCTGTTGCTAGGCCAAGGACAACAATCATGCCGGCACGAACCCCAAAGACGGCCGACTGCATCAGCACGAAGAGATTATCGGGACCCGGCGCAATCGCCAGCAGCACGCTGGCACCAAAGAAAGCCAGCCAAAGAGAGAACGCCATCGCCAGATCCTCCGCTCTTCATCACAATCAAGGTTTCAAAAACGGATCCAATCCCGCTGCGCTCACGCCATTGGGGCGAACAGCAAAACTCGTCATCACAAAGCGCAGCCAGCGCCCGAGCACCCAATTCATCAGCAGTCCGGCGCGGGCGGAACTGTCAAAATTAGCGGGCACCTCTTGAGCGAGCACCGCCTCTCGAAGCGTTTGGCGCAGCCCCATTTCAAGCTTGTCGTAAAGATGCGTCATACGCTCGGTGAGCTTCGGATCCTCTTTCATCAGAACCTGTCCCGTCATTACGCGCGTCAGCCCCGGATTGGCATCGGAAAAGTCGAGCATTACCGACACCATCATCTGCACGCGTCCAATCTGCGTGAGCGCATCATCGTCACGGATCTGCGCAAAGAGATCGAGCAGACTCGATTCGATAAAGCCAATCAGCGCATCGAACATGGCGCCTTTCGACGGGAAGCTGCGGTAAAGCGCGGCTTCCGAAAGCTTGAGCTTCTTGGCAATCAGCGCCGTTGTAATGCGATCACACTGAGGATCCTCGAGCAGCTTTGCAAGCGTCTGCAAAATGTCTTTGCGGCGGCTGCCGACAGCTCGTCCGGAACGAGGCACGCGCAGAGTGACTGGGTCTTCGCCAACCTCCTTCACGGGAGCGACTTGAGCGGGTTCAAGAACGGGCATCTTCTTATTTATGAAATTTTAGAGGGATGAGTGGACGGAACTTTAGCGCAAACCGATGATGGTCTGCCAACCGCCATCACCTTCTTCACGGTACGAACTTGTCAAGAATTCAAAAACAGTAGCAAATTGTCGATGTATTCAATCCGAATTTTCCCTAGAATAGCATCCTTCCTCATAAATTTTGCCGACTAACAAATGACCGCTTCATCTAACAGTCCTAACAGTCGCATTTTTTTGCTGTTCTTCCTTGCCACGCTCGCCGCCTTCGGTCCCTTTGTAACAGACTTCTATCTGCCGACGCTTCCGGAGCAAACAACGGATTTCCACACATCCCCGGCCATGGTTCAGCTCGGGCTGTCGAACATCATGTGGGGCCTTGCTGCTGGTCAGCTGCTCGTCGGACCGATTTCCGACCGTCGAGGCCGCAAAAAACCGCTTTTTTGGTGTCTAGTTCTTTTTGCGGTCACGACGGCAGTGGCTGCAGCTGCCACTGAAATACATGTTTTTCTCGTCATGCGTTTCTTTGAAGGCCTCGGAGCAGCCGGCGCAATCGTACTTTCACGCTCCATTGCCGCAGACCGCTACACAGGGCGAGAGCTTGGAAGCTTTATGGGCGTGATGGGAGCCATTCAAGGCATTGCCCCGATCACTGCACCGATGCTTGGCGCATTGATTGCGGATGCTGCCGGCTGGCGCGGCATTTTTTGGATTCTCTTTGGCACGGGTGTGGTGCTTGCCTTCATCACACTGTTTGTTTTCGTGGAGACGCTCCCGCGCTCGCGGATTAACAGTGCCCAACGTTCAAGCAACGGTACGCAGCGCGAGAGCATCCGTGAAAGTTCCGCCAAACTCATTGCGGATCCTGTGTTTTGCGGCATCGTGTTTCAGCAGCTCCTTGCTTCAGGCATTCTCTTCGGACATATTTCTTCGTCGCCCTTTATCTTCCGGGGTCACTTTGATCTTTCACCCGAACTCTATGGTCTTACATTCGGTCTCCTGGCACTCGGCATTACTGCCGGCGCAGTCATCAGTTCGCGCATCGACCCCTTGAAAGCACTCGGCGTCGGCGCTGTCGGCATGCTGGTCTGTGCTGTCCTTGTAGCGGTTTGCTTCATCACAAATCTTTCACTTTGGGCCGTTCTTCCCTTCTACTTCCTTTTGATGGCATTCCTTGGGCTTACGCTTCCTGCCGCAATGACGGCTGCTCTCACGCTGCACCGTCAGCGCGCCGGCTTTGCAGCTGCGGTCATTGGTTCAGTGGGATTTGTGGGCGGCGGTCTTGTCGCGCCGCTCACTGCAATCGGTGAGGTAACGAGAACCGCAAGCATCATCTTCGTTGTCTGCGGCGTACTGCTCGTTTTGATTTCATTCTGGCTCAACCGCCGTATGAAGCTTATTCGGGGTGATGAGCTTAAGCTTTAAACACAAAATACCAACCGTCAGACAGCCTGGCGCCTGCTCGACCGATGAAGGGTCGCAGGCGCCTCACTGTATCAACGATATCTATCAATCTAAGCACTCTTTCCTACAGCAGACCTGCTGTCAGCGCATTCCTTTTATATAGTGCAAAACTCCAGACAAGCAGCGTTTTAAAATCTGCCGGGTTCACGTTCTCGACAGCATTCCATTACAAAAACCTCATGCTTGAAGCCTTCCTCAATTCACTTGGCTGCGTGTTGACGATGTCGCTCCTTGCTGGTGCTGGGTACTACACCGCTTCTCGCGGTTGGTACGACCAGAATTCTCAGCAGCTCATTGCCCGCTTGGTAACCTTTCTTTCGCTGCCCTGCTATCTCTTTGCCAGCGTATCCGAACGACTTACACACGATGAACTGCTGTCGCTCGCGAGTGCAATGATTATTCCCTTTGCCTCAATATGGCTCGTCTTCTTCACGAGCCGCGCTGCTGCACACATCTTCCGGATAGAAAGAGTTCATTCCGGTGTTTTTTCCTCGGCCTACACCGCTTCGAACAACATGTTCATCGGCCTGCCGGTTTCCATTGCCCTTTTTGGTGAAGAAGCAGTGATTCCCACACTGCTTTATTTCTTTGCCAATACGACATTTTTCTGGACGATGGGCAACTACATGGAGTCCATTGACGGTGCGGTGCATGATCAGCGGCAGATTCCCAAGGTTTGTTCACTGACGACCATCAAACGGGTCTTCTCGCCCCCGCTGTGCGGCTTCCTGCTGGCGATTGTTCTGCTTCTGCTCGACTGGCATATGCCCGCGCCCATCATGAGCGCAGCGAAATACATGGGCGGCATCACTACGCCGCTCGCATTGGTCTTTATCGGCCTCATGATCTATCGCATCGGCATACGCAACATCGAATTCTCCAAAGATCTAATGGTGGCATTGTGCGGGCGCTTCGTTATCAGTCCTTTGGTGTGTCTGAGCTTCACGATGCTCTTGCCGGTGGGGCTCCCTGAACTCTATGCCAAGGTGTATGTCATTCAGGCCGCACTGCCCTGCATCACACAAATTGCAGTCCTTGCAAAATTTCATCACGCTGATGTCGAGTATGCGACCACCTGCGTAGCATCTACGACCTTGTTAGCCGCCATAGCGTTGCCCATCTGGATGATGATTCTCACAGCGATTTATTAAGCAAAAAAATACCAGCGCTTCAAGTTAACATAAGCCTCATTCGCCAGCGCCTGTGCTTAATTAAGCTGACTCTCTCAAAAGAGAAAAGCACACTCCTAGGTAAGGCGTTTTCATTTCGTATAAATGAAAACAAACATTATTACTGTATTAGGGAGGAACTCATTAAACATCCTAGATGAGAACTTCTATAGCACCCTCATACATTGGATGTTGTCCGTTGATTCCCAGAGTACTCCATTCTTTAAAAATACAAGAAAATCATTCTATTAAGCCTTGTCGAAATCAGGGCGGAACCGATTAATTTATCTATTTCATACTTCAGCCTTCCAGCTTATTATTTATTTTTTGTTCAGTAAAAGAAGAATACACAATCAATACCTATTAACTTGATAAACAAATAATTATAGGAAATTTTGTTTATCTATTACATCAGATTTGATTTTCAATATTCAGATTTCACTGAATTGAAATCAATTCTTTATCGCAATGAAAAGCTCGACAGGTACATTTGACTTGTTTCTAAACAGGGGGCTTTTCAGGCATGCCCAGTGCAGTCACCATCAAACGACTCAAAAAAGTTGTCGGCGGCAAATCCATTCTCAAATCCATTGATCTTGCTGTGCGTCCGGGTGAATTTCTCACATTGGTCGGACCTTCCGGCTGCGGCAAATCCACGCTGCTGCGGGTTATCTCAGGCCTCACAGAATTCACCAGCGGCTCTGTCCTGATCGATGACAAAGAGGTTTCCGAGCTTGCACCTCGCGAACGCGGTGTTGCGATGGTGTTTCAATCTTATGCGCTCTATCCGCATATGAGCGTTGCGGAAAACATCGCTACACCGCTCAATATCCTGCAAGTCGTCAAAAGATCACTCAAAGCCCAGAAACGAAGTAGACACTTC